>Ga0194059_1000002_pt1 | contig 255087 bp, 236 predicted proteins | sample SepL6211m_MetaG_FD_163426 | JGI IMG/M metagenome (GOLD analysis project Ga0194059, IMG submission 163426) | Anoxic zone freshwater microbial communities from boreal shield lake in IISD Experimental Lakes Area, Ontario, Canada - Sep2016-L626-11m | ecosystem: Environmental > Aquatic > Freshwater...
ACATGAGCTTGCACCCCCATAAAGAGCAGTATTAACCGGTATTCTGGGGGGAGGCAAGAGTTAGATGGGTAATGCATTGAAAATAAAGCTTAAAAGCAAAATAAACGTCTAAAAGTTTGACACAACGGAGAATCCCGCCGGGGGTTAAACCATGGAACAGGGCCATTTGCGAGTTATTATCAATCATGATCCTGGCGGTGGCGCTCGCCATGCCGGCGCCGGAGCAGGTCATCTCGACCGCCTCAGGAATCGGCAGGAGCAGGAGACCGGATGTTTGGGGATCCGGCAGCTGAACTAACACTGCGGTGCCGTCAGAAGATTGAACGATCATGCCGGAAAAATCCCCGAGAGGCATAGTGAGCGGAATTGCTGTCGGTTTCGCCAAGGTTACATTTAAGCCGCTCTGATCGCCGGTAACAGTTAGAGGAGTACCATACTGGACATACGCGTCGTTGGCATGACGAAGGCCCGAATCCTTGCCGCCGTAGCGGACGTCAAGAAACGCATCCAGCGTGTAGGTGCCATTCGGGACGCCGCTGATGGTAAACGTTGCCGTGCCGCCGCTTGCGGCAATGGTTTTGCTGACCCCCAGGTTTTTGTTACTGTACGAGTCGGTTAACGCAACATAGACCCGACCGGCCTTGTTCGTCGGGTTGGTCACTGTGCCGCTGAGCGTCGCTGCCGCCGCAACTCCCGACAGACACATCATCAGGCCAATGATTACCAACAGCTGCATAAACCAACTACTCTGCCCAAATCTCTTGCTGTTCATGTGGCGCTCCTTGTTGTCCCATGCGTTTTGAAAAAACGAAAGCTGATAACTACGGATATTCTGTTTTATATGTAGGTGTGATGATATTTTGGAATGTTGCACAATAAAGTGGATGCATGAACTATCTACCGGGCAAAACGTCATACATTGAGAATGAAGAAAAACTGTTTTAAAATAAACGTTGCAGCGATTGTAGCAGGCGAATAAATAAATGCAAATAATTTATTCGAGATGTACACAGTATTCTGTGTTGATTTTGTGAGAGAGCCGAGTACGTCAGTTATTTCAATCACTGAACCAGATACCACGCGATAGCAAGCAGCTGTGAAAAAATCTTCCGTGTCACGGTATCCGGTGCTATAACGGAAAGAGACGGGCTGTCTCAGGAGTTTGATATGCTTCGGCACGATGACACCTTTGTTGTGTGGGGATTGGGTCGCCTGCGGTTCCTCAACATACCGGTTGCTTGCTTTCGTCGCCTCACTCCTCGCCGCCTTGATATCACCCTTGATTTATAATCGGTATAAGGAGTATGTCGTGGGTGTTACATCGGCAGTCGTGCAAAACATCGATTCAAGAACATAACTGTTACGCAAATGTGGCCTTACTTTTTACTTTATGTGAACTTTAAGCGCCGTTTTGAAAGAGGAAATACTTATCAAAGATCTCGCCCGACTCTATCCGTATATCATGAAACTCCGCTGGCGCTATGCCTGCGGTGCGCTGTTTCTCCTCCTCACCAACGCTTTTGCGCTGTTAATCCCCTGGTTCATGAAGCTGGCGGTGGAGGCGCTGCAGCATCCGCTGGAGGCTCGTTATGCGCCCTCAACATGCGCCCTGATCATTGCGTTTCTGGCAATCCTGCACTGTGTCACCCGTATTTTTTCGCGAACATTCATCCTCAATGCCGCCAGAATTATTGAATTCCGTATTCGTAACGACCTTTTCCTGCGCCTGACTCGGCTCGACCTCAGCTATTTTTCCAGCAGTCGCAGCGGCGATATCATCTCGCGCTTTTCCAATGACCTGACTAACGTCCGCATGTTGACCGGATTTGGCGTTATGAGTGCGATAAACACCGTGTTGATTTACGCCGCTGCCGTAACAATGATGCTCAGGATTCACCCCTGGCTCACCTTCTGGGCAATTCTCCCCTTCCCGATCATGATTCTGATCATTAAAAAAGTCAGCCATCGGCTCTTTCACCGCTCTCTTCAGGCTCAGGAGGAGTTGGCGCATCTTTCAAGCCAGGCCGAAGAGACCGTTTCAGCAGTACGACTGATAAAATCCTACTGCCGGGAAGAGTATTTTCAGGGTGAATTCGGGAAAAGTGCCGGGCGCTACCTCAAACACAACCTGCGCCTGGCCCGACTGCGCGGCCTTATTATTCCAATCATGGCCGCCGCAACCGGGTCTGGCACCCTTGTCGTGTTGTTCATGGGTGGCAGGCTGGTAATTGCAAACAGCATCACATTAGGAGATTTTGTCGCTTTCAGCGGGTACCTGGCGATGCTTGTCTGGCCGACGGCGGTCATGGGCTGGATTCTGACCCTGGCGCAGCGGGGGGCAGCCTCCATGTCCCGCCTCGCGGGAATACTTGGAGCCGAATCGACCGTTATTGATTCGCCTGATGCAGAGCCGATCGACTCCTTTCATTCTGATGTCGAGGTACGTAATCTCCGTTTCAGCTATGGAGAAACGGAAATTATCAAGGGGATCTCACTTCATTTTCAGGCGGGTGCAACGGTGGGCATTACCGGCGACGTCGGGAGCGGCAAGACCACACTGCTGCGCCTGATTGCGCGACTCCTTCCTATCCCGGACGGAATGCTGTTTATTGACGGGCGGGACATTACCAGTATAACAATTGCGAGCCTCCGCCGGATGATCGGCTATGTGCCGCAGGAAACCTTCCTGTTTTCGCGAAGCGTTGCCGAAAATATCGGTTACGGCGTTGCGGGAGAGCATGCTGCTGACGCCGTGACCAGAGCGGCAGGTCAGGCCGGGTTTCTTGAGGATGTAGAAGGGTTCCCCGCCGGATTTGAGACGCAGGTGGGTGAAAAAGGGGTGACCCTTTCCGGAGGCCAGAAACAACGGCTCGCCATTGCCCGCGCTGTCGTCGGTAATCCACCGGTTCTGTTGCTGGATGATCCCCTTTCAGCGGTTGATGCCGGACGTGAAGAAGAAATTCTTAATGAGCTCGGCAAGTTTTATGCCGGACGGACCGTGCTGATTGTCTCGCAGAGAGTTTCCGCCTTCCGCGACTGCGACCGGATTATTGTTCTGAAAGAGGGGGGTATTGCCGAAGAGGGGAGTCCTGCCGAACTGCTTCGCCGGGACGGACTGTATGCCGAGTTATGTCACCGGCAGATGAATTCACCTGAGACTCGATTGTAATAATCTGTGAGCCGGTATGTCCATTTATAAGATAACCACTGATTATACCCCGCGCGGCGATCAGCCATTGGCAATCAGGGAGCTGGTCGAGGGGATCGAGCGTGGCGACCGCCACCAGACGCTGCTCGGGGTCACCGGATCGGGCAAAACGTTCACCGTTGCCAACGTCATCGCCGAGACTTCGCGCCCGGCGCTGGTGCTGGCTCCCAACAAGACGCTGGCGGCCCAGCTCTACGGGGAGTTCAAGGAGCTTTTCCCTGATAACGCGGTGGAATATTTTGTCTCATACTACGATTACTACCAGCCGGAAGCCTACATCCCGACCAGCGATACCTTTATTGAAAAAGATTCCGCTATCAATGACGAAATAGACAAGATGCGCCATTCGGCGACGCGCAGCCTGCTGACGCGGCGTGATGTCATTATTGTCGCTTCGGTTTCCTGCATTTACGGTATCGGTTCGCCTGATGCCTATCAGTCGATGCACATCTTCTTTCATCAGGGGGATGATTACGGACGCGACGAACTGCTCAAAAAACTGATCGAAATTCAGTATGAGCGCAATGACATGGATTTCCATCGCGGCACATTCCGGGTTCGGGGCGATGTCATTGAAATTTTCCCGGCATATGACAACGATCGTGCGCTCAGGATTGAATTTTTTGGCGATGAAGTCGAAGCTATCAATGAAATCGATCCGCTCCGTGGCACCGTGCTGCAGAAACTGTCAAAATGTTCCATCTATCCCGCCTCCCATTACGTCTCGACCCGTGAAACGCTGGAGCGCGCGGTTGAGCAGATCCGTGTCGATCTGGCGGAGCGGATCAACTATTTCCGTGCGCAGAACATGCTGTTGGAAGAACAGCGCATTGAGCAGCGAACCTTTTACGATATTGAGATGATGGAAGAGATGGGCTTCTGCCACGGCATCGAAAACTACTCGCGCTATTTCGACGGCCGCCAACCGGGGGAGGCACCGTATACGCTGATCGATTACTTCCCGGATGACTTTATCCTCTTTGTCGATGAGTCACATATCACCATTCCTCAGACCGGCGCCATGTACCGCGGTGACCGTTCCCGCAAGGATACACTGGTCAACTACGGCTTCCGCCTCCCTGCGGCGCTTGACAACCGCCCGCTCAATTTCCAGGAATTTCAGGCGCGTATCCGCCAGGCGGTCTACGTTTCGGCGACCCCGGCCGATTACGAACTTGAAGCAAGCGGCGGTGTGTTTGTCGAACAGGTTATCCGCCCGACCGGGCTGGTTGATCCGGTGATAGAGGTACGACCGGTGACGGCGGGAAGGCAAATCCCCCTCCCCAACCCTCCCCCGCTGGGGGAGGGAGCTTACGTCCTCTCCCCAGGAGGGGGAGAGTTAGAGAGGGGGACCTCCGTTGGCCAGGTAGACGACCTCCTCCATGAAGTTCGCGAGACAGTTGCCCGTGGCGAACGGGTGCTGGTGACAACGTTAACAAAGAGGATGGCCGAAGAGTTGACCAACTATTACCGGGAGCTGGGGGTGCGGATAAAATACCTCCATTCGGATATCGTGACCATCGAACGGATGCAGATTATCCGCGACCTCCGCATGGGTGAATTCGACGTACTGGTCGGGATTAACCTGCTGCGGGAGGGGCTTGATCTGCCGGAAGTTTCGCTCGTTGCCATTCTTGACGCCGACAAGGAGGGCTTTCTCCGCTCCCAGCGATCACTGATCCAGACCTGCGGTCGCGCCGCCCGCAATATCAATGGCTGGGTGCTGATGTACGGCGACAGCATCACCCGTTCCATGCAGGCCTGTATCGACGAAACCGGACGACGCCGGGTCAAGCAGCTCGCCTACAATGAAGAGCACGGCATCACTCCGGAGACGGTGAAAAAAGGGCTGCGCAGTATTCTCGAGTCGATCGAGGAGAAGGATTATGTCACACAACCGGCAGGAGTGGCGGAGGCGGGAGAGGAGTACCTGTCGCCGAAAGAGATCCCGAAACTGGTGAAAAAACTCCGCAAGGAGATGCTGGCGGCAGCCAAGGATCTGAATTTCGAAAAGGCGGCGGTCTTGCGTGACCGGGTGAAGAAGCTTGAGGCGATGGAGTTGGCGTTGCGATGAGGGAAGGAACTACAGAACGGTTGGGGGAGATATCATGACGGCGCGATGCTCCGAATAACAATACCTTGACCTGGTCAGCAAGCTGGTCTAGTATTCAACTACTATGATAACTATAAACGTCCAGGAAGCAAAGACTCATCTATCCCATTATCTCGATGAGGTAGCTAAGGGAGAGAGCTTTATCCTCTGCAAAAGGAACAAACCTGTTGCGGAAATACGCCCAATTATGAGTAAGGTGGCGAAAAAGCGACCGATTGGCCTTGCCAAAGGAACATTCGCGCTACCGGCCTCATTTTTTGATGAACTCCCTGAAGAAACCATTGTGTTGTTTTCCGGCATGGCACTATGAATATACTGCTGGATACCTGTTCGTTTCTGTGGCTTGTTTCCGATAGCCCCGAACTATCTCAAAACGCCCGGCATCTGTTTGAAGATCCTGCTAATGATGTCTATTTAAGCGTTGCTTCTGCGTGGGAGATCATCGTAAAGCACAACTTGGGCAAATTGCCACTTCCTGAACTGCCTCACGTCTTCATCAAAAACAATCGCATCCGCCACAGAATGGAAACATTGCCACTTGATGAAGCCACAGTTCTTCAACTATCACGCCTGCCGGAATATCACAAAGACCCGTTTGACCGTATCATCATCTGTCAAGCTATTGCCGGCGGCATGACCATACTCACCCCCGATACGCATATCAGTCGCTATCCTGTACAGGTTGAATGGTAATTTTTCCATAGCGACACACAACGAGTCAGCACACCTATGACAACAGACCCTGAACAATTCACAGAAATCTACCACCGCTGCAACTCTCTCGCCCCGGCCGTTCTCCAGCAATTCCAGAACATCATATATGCCTACCACCGCGCCAATCCCCGTCCGATGCCGTGGCGTGAGACTGATGACCCGTACCGGATTCTTGTCTCGGAAATAATGTTGCAGCAGACTCAGGTGGAGCGGGTCAAGTTCAAATATGCAGAATTTCTGGAGGTTTTTCAATCTGTACATGACTTGGCCGCTGCACCGCTCTCTGATGTTCTGCACTCCTGGCAGGGACTGGGCTATAATCGCCGGGCAATTTTTCTGAAGCGCTGCGCGGAAGAGATCGTCTCCTGCTACGGTGGTCAGTTTCCGCGTTCAATTGCAGAGCTGCAATCGCTGCCGGGCATCGGCCCCTATACGGCGCGGGCGGTGGCGGCATTTGCGTTTGGTATTGCCGAACCGCTTATCGAAACCAACATCCGCACTGTCTTCATTCATTTTTTCTTCCATGGTCAAGAAAAAGTCAGTGATGGAGAGATCATGCCGCTGGTAGCGACAACGCTTGACCAAGGGAATCCCCGTGAATGGTACTATGCCCTTATGGATTACGGGGGCATGCTCAAACAGACCCGGCCCAACCCCGGTCGCCGCAGTCGCCACCATACGCAGCAGAGTCGTTTCGAGGGATCCAATCGGCAGCTGCGCAGCCGCATTTTGCGGGAAGTGCTGGGGCACGCAGGGGTCACACTGAAACAGCTTCAGGCGATGCTGCCGGTATTGCCGGAAGCGGTGGCTCAGAATCTTGCTGCATTACAACGGGAAGGCTTTCTGGTGAAGCGGCAACGTGGCTATCGGATAGCGGACGATGCCAGCCACCTGTTCAGTCGACAGGTTCAGCCCGATTGAGCATAAAACTGTGGCGTATGCAATGAAGGGTGTTTTGGACTGGATAGCCAATAAACATACAAAAAAAATCAGGAGGGAAAGAGCATGACCAGATTAGCCAAAGTAACTTCATTCATCTCCAAAACAATTACAACAGCTGTGCTCGGCAGCCTTTTTTTATCACCAGCCGGTGAGGTGCAGGCGGAATCAGCGACCACAAAATCCGAGGATCAGACAATATCCACTGCTGCTCTGGCGGGGAATCCTCGAGAAGGCACGCGAGCGGGATGGAAGTTTTCGGTCGGCGCTGGTGCTCTCTACGCTCCCGCCTTCGCAGGATCTAAAGATTACCAGCTTATGGTATTTCCTGATGTGAAAATAGCGTTTAAAGACCTTTTTTTTGCATCGGTGAAGGATGGAGTCGGCTATAATGTCATTCGTTCTGACGGCTGGCGCATCGGTCCAGTAGTGAAGTACAAATTTGAGCGCAAAGAGGACGGTAGCAATCCTTTCCGGGTGGGGGGCGGCAATACGACTGCGTTAAAGGGGCTCGGCACTGTTGATGCGACTTTTGAATGGGGTGGTTTTGCAGAATACGGTTTCGAGCCATTCGCCTGTAAAGTGGAACTTCGCCAGGGCATGGATGGTCATAAAGGGATGATTGGTGAGGCCGGCATTAACTATGCCGGGGCAATCGAGCGTTTCGGGCCTCCGATGTTCTTTGCCGTTGGCCCACGTGCAACTATTGCCGATTCTGAATACATCAATGCCTATTTCGGTATCAGCCAGACTCAATCGGTGCGTTCCGGACTGGCACGCTACAATGCGGGGGGTGGGGTTGTTTCTTATGGCTTCGGTGGCTTTATGTCGATACCTCTTGCCAAACCGTTTGCTGTCGCTCTGTTTGGTGGATATGACCGCTTGGGAAATAAAGTCGCCGACTCACCGCTTATCGGGCAACGCGGCAGCGAGAACCAATTCGCAATCGGCTTGAGCGTTAACTACAAATTTGACATGCCATAGGGCACTTGTTCAAAAAGAGAAAGCCACATCCGAAGATATGGCTATTTCTCTCACTACCAAACATCATGTATCTTTTGCCGAACGCGTGCGCAGATAATGGAGTAAAATTTGGCTATACATAACTACGGTGAGCAGGCAATACAGCCAGACTCACCGTAGTCATTCTTAATACACAAGAAACAAGAATAGCTGCATAAACCTGAATTTAACAGCAGCCAAAACATTCATCCTGATTTTCAGCGCACTCCGTTGGCAAGCGGCTCAAAGTTTCCGTCAAAACAGTTCACCAGCTTCATGGACTGACTGTTGGGGATTATTGTGCCGATGCGTGAATTGCCGATGTTCAGGGTTGCTGCGGGAGCGGAGCCCTGGTTGTTCGACACAACGGCGATGTCGGAATTCATGATGCTCACAATGTTGTTGGTGCTGCCGGTACCGTAGACGAGGTCTTTGGCTACGTCGATTTTGCTGTTCATGATGGAGATTTTTGAAGAGGTGGTGCCGTTGAACAGGACTCCGTACCCATAGGTTCCGTCAACCGTGATGTTGTTCAAAACAAATTTCGGATCCGGGGTATTGCTGTTGCCATACCAGACGTAAAAGGCCGGTGAATCCACATTGCCGTCAGTGAAGGTGATATTGCTGAAGGTGTATGTTTTCGAAGTGATCGGATAGGTAATTACGATATAGCCACGTTTGATTCTGATGTTGTTGAATCGAAGGGTGTCATTTTCTGCATTGCCCCAGAAGCCGATTGCCTGGCCGCCGGGTCCTGTTTCAATGTTGACGTCGTCAATAACAAAGTTCTGGATTGTCTGCCATCCGCCGTGAAAGGCTATCGAATTAGTAACCACATCAGCACCGATCACGCCGGCGTTCTTAGCATGGTGGGTCAGGATGATGCCGTTGAAGGTCAGATTCTTCAGATACATTCCGGAAGGCATCAGCAGGTAGGTGCCGAAGTCGTAGAATGCGTTGGATGTCGGAACAATGATCGTGCCGGTGCGGCTGGCGCCGATAATGTCAACATTGAAAGTCTGCTGGCTGTCTCCGAACAGTGAAAGATCCTCCTCGTAACGCCCCGGCATGACCAGAATTGCCTGGCGCTCACCGGCATAGCTTGCTGAATTCTGGCCGATGGCGTTGATGGCGGCCCTGACAGTATTGAAGGTGGTAACATTGTTTGCGGCGCCTTTGTGAACCGTGATGACATTGGCGTATGTTGCCAGCTTTTCCGCCCCGATAATGCCGCTGATTTTTGAAGTGTCGATTGCGCCTGCTGCGATGGCGTTAGCACCAACGGAACCTACGGCCAGTTTTGTTGCGGTAACTGCGGCGTCGGCGAGTTCTGTCGTACCGATGACATGAGTGTGGTTGCCGGCTGCCACGGACGTAGCACTGGTACCGATGGGGAGCTTGGCGGCCGAGATGGTGCCGGAAATCTTGGCGTCGGTGACGGCGCCGTCAGCGATTTTGACAGTGGTAACCGCCTGATTGGCGATATCCGCAGTCTTGACCTCGCCGTCCTTGATTTTAGCCGACGTAATCTCGTTATTTGCCACAGCGGCAAATGAACATACCGGCACCAGCATCAACATGGCTGCTGCGAGTGCTACAACAATCTTTTTTTGCATTACTCTGTTCCTCCTGCTTGAAATATATCGTGCCGAGCACGAAAAAAATATACGTATAAAAGGACCATCCATCACAGAAATCAACGCTGACGTCTATACCAGTGCCGCACAGCAAGTCAACATAAAATTAACTAGTTAAACTGTATTCATTGTCGAGAGGATGCTTGAGAGGATGCTGCAGCGACCGGCTAACTTGGCTTCGTCTGCTCTCTTTGGTGCATGCCATGTACAGCACGCAGAGACATTCCCGGCTTGTTGCAGCACGTCCGGCTTAACGAGGGAAGGCTGGGAAAAACCTGTTCTCTTCGAGAGAACTCTGATCTTGATTGCAAAAAGGTGGCCCGGCGAGCTTCGCCATGGTTTCAGGATGCACTGCTGCGGGATAACCATCAGCCGGTTTGCTTTGAGGTTCAGCCGGTACCACCAGCGCCGGCAAACCTAATAACATAACCGGCAAAAATAGTGCGCGCTTCATCTCAACTCCCTCACCATTTATTCGAGTTCAGGCCCGATTCCCATGCAATTGAAACAACACGCCGTCGAGCACGGGGAAACAGATAATTCTTGTCTTTTTAATCATATTTATTATTCTTACAAAATGTTACTTTACGGTAGTACCGGAAAACATTCGGGCTCTTTGTCGGCAAGCAGACCGGAGTGTTTCTGTTCAGCAGACGTTGACCCCTGGCGACTGCCACACATATCCTGTTAAGGGCTGATACAGATAAAAACAAACCATCGGAGGCACACATGAAAAATATTGCACGTCTGTTATGCCTGTTTCTGATCTCTACCGTAATAGCCTGTACCGGTGGAACTTCCAAAAAACCGGATGCAGCCTCATCCGGTTCTACAAAAAGCGGCACGGTAAAGCTCTATTCTGCCGCCACGAAAGGATTCATCATGAGCGATAAGGTCGTCAAAACCCCAGAAGAATGGCGTAAACAACTGACTCCGGAACAGTACCACGTTACCCGTGAACAAGGAACAGAACGGGCTTTCACCGGTGCCACCTGGAACAATCACGAAAACGGCACATACCAATGTGTCTGCTGCGGCAATGACCTGTACCATGCGGAACATAAGTACGAATCCGGTACCGGATGGCCGAGTTTCTGGCAGCCGATCGCCCCGGAAAACATCTCGACCCGTGCAGATAACAGCCTGTTCTCAAGGCGGACGGAAGTTGTCTGCAGCCGCTGTGACGCCCACCTGGGCCATGTATTTGAAGACGGGCCGAAGCCGACCGGGCTGCGCTACTGCATGAATTCTGCTGCCATGAAATTTGTAAAGTCGCCATGACTTCTCCGGTCATGATACTGCCCGATACACCGGAGAACCGTGAGCTGACAGAAAATGTTCACCCGCCGAACTGGGTCAATCCCGAGCCTGCGCCATGTTACAACCTTGTGGTCATCGGTGGTGGCACAGCCGGTTTGATATCGGCTGCCGGTGCTGCCGGATTGGGGGGGAAGGTTGCCTTGATCGAACGGCATCTGATGGGTGGAGACTGTCTGAATGTCGGCTGCGTCCCCTCAAAGGGGGTTATCAGTGCATCCCGCGCCGTCCACCATGCCCGTAACTCTGCTGAATTTGGAGTAGTGGACGGCAAAAATCTGGGGTTTGACTTTGGTACCGCTATGGAGCGGATGCGCCGATTGCGCGCTGATATCAGTCATCACGACTCTGCCCGGCGTTTCCGAGACGAACTGGGGATTGACGTATTTATTGGCCAGGGGAGCTTCAGCGGTCCCGACACAGTCGAGGTGGCGGGAAAGACGCTCCGCTTCAAAAAAGCCGCAATCTGTACCGGTGCCCGCGCCGCCGCCCCTCCGATACCGGGGTTGGAAGAAGCCGGGTACCTTACCAACGAAACCTTATTTTCCCTTACCGAACTGCCACCCCGCATGGCGGTTATCGGAGCCGGTCCCATCGGTTGCGAAATGGCACAATCATTTGCCCGCTTCGGCAGCCGCGTAACCTTGATCGAACTGGGCCCCCATATTCTTGGTCGTGAAGATGGCGATGCCGCTGAGATTCTCCACCATACGTTTATTCGTGAAGGTATCGACCTGCAGCTTGGGGTGAAGATCGTCGGAGTCGAAACAAGCGTCAGTGACAAAATTCTTCATCTTGAATGTGATGGCAAACGGATAGATGTGACTGCTGACGCCATATTGGTGGGAGTCGGACGCGCACCAAATCTTGATGGTCTTGGTCTGGAGAAAGCGGGCGTCAAGTTCGACCGTTCTGGAGTCATAGTCAATGACAACCTGCAAACCTCGAATCCGAATGTCTATGCCGCCGGCGATATCTGCTTCCCGTTCAAGTTTACCCACACCGCCGACGCTCTGGCGCGCATTCTGATCGCCAATGCCCTCTTCATGGGGAGACAGAAGGTTTCTGCCCTTACTATTCCCTGGTGCACCTATACCGATCCTGAGATTGCTCACGTGGGGATGTACGAAGGTGATGCCAAAGACAAAGGGATTGAATTGACCACACTCACCGTCCCGTTGTCGGAGATCGACCGGGCTGTTCTTGACGGTGAAACTGAGGGCTTTGCCCGGGTGCATCTGCGCAAGGGAACAGACAAAATTCTTGGTGCAACCATAGTCGCCCGTCATGCCGGGGAGATGATCAACGAGTTTTCACTGGCCATCACCAATGGTCTTGGAATATCTGCTATCGGCAAGACTATTCACCCGTATCCGACCCAGGCTGAGGTCATCAAGCGGCTGGCAGACGCCTATAACCGGACACGCCTTACGCCTTTTATCAAGAATCTGCTTTCCAGCTGGTTGAAGTGGCAGAGGGGATGATTCTATGAATATCAAAAAAATCGCACTGGCTCTGGTTGGTATCGCTGTCATCATACTATTCTTCTATTTTGACCTGCAGCGCTTTCTGACGCTGTCTGCTCTCAAGGCGAACCGCCAGACGCTGCTGGATTATTATGCCGCCCACACATTATTCATGGTGGCCGGCTTCATGGCGATCTACATTGTCCAGACCGCACTGTCGCTTCCCGGTGCCGCCATTCTGTCACTGGCAGCGGGTGCCATCTTTGGCTCCATAATGGGTACGGTCTACGCCAATATAGCCGCAACGATCGGTGCTACCCTTGCTTTTCTCGTGACCCGCTATCTGCTGCGTGATGTTGTTCTGAACAAATTTGGCAGTAAACTGGAGGGTATGAACCGTGAGCTTGAAATGCGCGGCTTCAGCTATCTGCTCTTTCTACGGCTGGTACCGCTTTTCCCGTTCTTTTTGATCAACCTGGCCGCCGGACTGACCCGCCTTCCATTGCGGACTTTCTTCTTCGGCACGATGCTTGGTATCATTCCGGGGGGCTTTGTCTACGTCAATGCCGGTGCCAGTCTGGCAACTATCGATTCGCTCTCCGGCATCGCCTCACCACGGGTGCTCGGCTCATTTGCCCTGCTCGGGCTGTTTGCACTGGTGCCGGTGTTGTACAACAAATTCAGGAACAAGAAAGTCGCAACAACCGTATGACCATCCGTCAGTAACAAGCCCCATTTGAAACCACAATCAACCGCCGTGACCTTCTTCAAAGCAAACGCGGTATTTTTGCAGAAAGCAACGGACAAAAGGACATTACGACCATTCCCAATCCCAACAGATTACCCTTGAAGATGTTCAATTCATCAAGAATCACTGACCATTTGGCATTAACAACAAACCGCCCCAATACAATGTCAAAAGCAAGCATGAACATTGATAGTGATACCCCAAGCAACACAATTGCCAATCAAAGCGGAACTATCATCAATCTGGAGGTTTCATCATGAGCAAGGCATTACTGGTTATAGACGTGCAGAACGATTATTTCCCCGGCGGCAACTTCCCACTATGGAATACGGAGGCGGTGCTTGAAAATACGCTGCGGGCAATTGAATCGGCAAAAGCACAGGCGGTGCCGGTCATTATTGTCAAACACATTGCCGACAGCAGTCGGGGGCCTGCTCCGTTTTTCAATGAAGGGACAAGCGGTGTCGAGGTACATCCTGCCATTACAGTCGCAGCACCTGATGCGCCGGTTGTCATCAAATCATTTGCGGACAGTTTTTTTCATACCACTCTGGAAGAGGTGCTGGGGAATCTGGGGGTGACGGAACTGCTGGTGTGCGGTATGATGACCCAGAATTGCGTGACTCATACCGCCATTTCAAAGGCAGCGGAGAAGTATTCCGTGTCGATTATGACTGATTGCTGCACCACAGTGAGCGAAATTCTGCATCTGATAGCGTTGCATGGGATTTCAACTCGAGTAGCTTTGGCCGCATCAACCGACGCACTTTAAAAATTTACGGCCGCCACTTGTGGAGCAAGTACAATTTTTAATTTTATCAAGGCCCGTTCTTCAATCTGGCGCACCCGTTCACGTGATATCTGAAAATGATCTGCTATACATGGAGAAAAGAAAATCGTACGAGAACAGAAAGGAGGTGATGGGTGCCTTATTTCAGAATGCAGGTACGGCGGTTTTTCCCGCACTGTCCAGTTGCCGTACGAGATAGATGAAAAAACGATTGCAGCGGACCTCAAACACGGGGTTCTTTCGATCCGGCTCCCCAAGCAGGACATAGGCCGGCCGGCCCGCAATCGGGTGCCAATTTCCTGAACCGGTCGTGCTGTATCGAGGGCCGCTCCATGCGGCCCTCACTATTTCGGGTTGGTAACACTTCAGATTGCCCTGGTCATGGATTTACTGGAGACCTGGAACGATGAATATAATCGTGACGAAGTGCGGCGTACAGGGTATGGTCGAGAAATATCCCCGGTTCTTTGAATATGGCGATGCGGAGAGTAGGCAGAAAGGGCTGGAACGATTGAGACGGCACTATCCGAAAGAAGATTCCGGCGTGAAAAATGAGGGAGGCTGATATGAATACGGTAAGCTACATCGTGAAATGTCCATCATGCGGCACCGGCAACCGCATCCCGGCGGATAAAGAGGGGCTCAAGGGACATTGCGGCAGTTGCAAAGCAACCCTGCCGCCAATGTACTGTCACCCCCAGCAGATGACCGACCGGACCTTCGACTCATTCATCAGTTCCTATCCTGGTCCGGTGCTGGCAGAGTTCTGGGCCCCTACCTGACCGCATTGCCATACCTTCGCACCGGTGGTGCGAACTATTGCGGAAAGACTGGGCGGCCAGGCGGTAGTAATACAAATCAATACCCAGGACAATCCGAACCTGGCAGCCCGCTTCGGTATCCGCGGTATCCCGGCAATAGTACATATGAAGCAGGGACGCGTTATCGATCAACTTCCGGGAGCTCAAACGCTTGATGCCGTTATGTCCTGGTTCCGTCGGCAGGCATGATTCAGTCAGCATGACCCACGGTAAACAGCGGCGGTAAGATTTCCAGGGACAGTTTACCTGTTTCCTGTCAAACCAATTTTTCCAACTCTGCGCATAAAGGCTGCAAATCCTCCAATACCGTATCCCAAACCCTATCCAGGTCATTGCCGTCTGGCCGGATTTTGCCAGGCAGGCCGGAGTAAGCCCGGTCGAGAGCAACAGGATTCGTGAACACCATTGCCTGCTGTAGGGGGGCTGAGCTTTTCTGATTTGCGTTTGCCGTTTTGTTTTATATTGACAAACCTGATCCTGATTAGCAATATAGCCCGCTCGCAGGTTAGAAAACAGTTGTTGGCGAGGTTCCGATCCGTGGCCGCTTCAAGCAAAATGTTAATGCAAGGCAATGAAGCCATGGCGCGTGGACTGATCGAAGGCGGCTGCGTGGTGGCCGCTTCCTATCCGGGTACGCCGGCTTCAGAATTGCTGACTGCGGTGGATGCGTGGCGCACAGCAGAAGATCTTGACATGCATGTGGAATGGGCGGTCAACGAGAAGGTTGCTTTTGAAATCGCCTACGCAGCCTGCCAGAGCGGATTGCGCGCAGCTACGATTATGAAGCAGGTTGGATTGAACGTGGCTTTGGACCCGATGATGAGCGCCGCTTATCTGGGCGTGATCGGCGGGTTTGTCATCATCAGCGCCGACGACCCCGGACCGCATTCTTCCCAGACCGAGCAGGATTCCCGCCTGACGGCGATGCTGGCAAAAATACCGGTCCTTGATCCGTCGAACCCGGAGGAGGCCAGGATGCTTGCCGGGTTGGCCTTCGAGATTTCGGAAGAATTCCAGGTACCGGTTATGCTGCGCCCGACAACGCGGGTCTGTCATGCCTGTCAGGATGTGGCACTGCTGCCGGTGGCCCGTCTTGGGCGCAGGGCGGAGTTCCGTAAAGACCCGCGGCGCTGGGCGGCAACTCCCGGTTTCCGCTATGAATTGCATGTCCAGCTGATTGACAAACTGGCCCGCCTGGCCGCCCACCCGCCGACGGCACCGCGCAGGCTCAACCCCCATGTCGTGAGTCGTACTGCTGTCATTGCATCCGGTGTCGCCGCCGCCCATGCCCGGGAAGCCCTTGCGGGGCTTGATCTCTGGAATGCGCCTGCCTTTTTTCAGGTTATACAGCCCTATCCCCTGCATAAAGCCTTTATTGAGGAAATAAATTCAGTCTACTCTGATGTTCTGGTACTTGAAGAGACGAGCGGAGTCATCGAAATGCAGCTGGGCAACCGTAATCTGGTGCGCGGCAAGATCTCCGGCTTTGTGCCGGAGGCGGGAGAGCTGTTGCCGGAGACCATAGGACGTCTGCTGTCCGAATTTGCCGGTCAGCAGCCGGCAGAGATCCCGGCAGCCGAGCCGGGGTCACGACGGCGTCCGACGCTCTGCCCGGGATGTCCGCACCGCGCCAGTTTCTACGCAGTGAAAAAGGCTGCCCCGGCAGGGATCTATACCAGTGACATCGGCTGCTATACCCTGGGTATCAATCTCGGTGCCGTCGATACGGTCCTCTGCATGGGGGCGTCAATCGGCCAGGCCTGTGGATTTTACCACGCTCACCGTATAACCGGAGTCGAGCGCGATATCATTGCCACTATCGGCGACTCCACTTTTTTTCATGCCGGGGTTCCGCCGCTGATCGACGCCGTGACGCAGGGTGCCCGGTTTGTCCTGTTGATCCTTGACAACACGACGACAGCCATGACCGGCAACCAGCCCACACCGGCCCAGGGGACAGCCGCCGGTAAACCGGTCAGGATCGAGGATCTGGTGCTGGGGTGCGGTGCAGGATTCTGCCGAACGGCTGATCCGCTGGAGATGCCGTCGTTTACGGCCCTGCTCAAGGAGGCTCTGGTCTGGTCCCGCGCCAATGGCGTTGCTGTCGTGATCGCTAAAAGCCCATGCCTGGTGGACCGCAGTGTTAAACATCTCCGCAGGGCGCAGGTTATGGTTGAAACGGCGAAATGTACCGGGTGTCAGGCCTGCACAAAACAATTTGAATGTCCTGCGTTGATCTATGATCATGGCACCGGGAAGGTGCATGTCGACGTCATGACCTGCACCGGCTGTGCAGTCTGTCTGGACGTCTGTCCGGTCAGAGCCATCACGAGCGGGGGAGGGGCTTGATGACTTCCCAGCAACTGATAATATCTGGTGTCGGTGGTCAGGGCATCCTCTTTGTTACCCGGATTCTCGCAGAGGCCGCTATCGTCCGCGGCCTGCCGGTTCTGACCTCGGAGACCCACGGAATGGCCCAGCGTGGCGGAATTGTTATCTCGCATTTCAAGGTTGGTGATTTTTCCAGCCCCCTGGTCTGTCCCGGACGGGCTGACGGCCTGATTTCCCTCAAGCATGAAACCGTTGCCCTGCACCGCCATTTTCTGAAACCGGATGGCTGGACAGTTGCCAATGGCCCCCCTGGTTCGCTGAGCGGAATTTCGGCTTTGATGGATGCGGACCAGCTGGCTCTTGGGCTCGGCAACCCCCAGTCCGTCAACCTTATCATGCTGGGACGGGTTCTTGCCATCCCGGGGCTGCTGTTCTGTACTGCCGATGAGGTTGAGGAGGCCATCCGGATCAAGCTTTCCGCCAAACCGGCAGCCCTTGAAGGAGCCTTCGCGGCATTCAGGACCGGATTGCAGCATCACTGATTTCATGGCCTGGAGGCCCCCGATGTTGAAACGCTTTGCTCCCGCAACCGATTCTGGCGGGCTTGCAGCCCTTCAGTTGAAGGGTCTCTTGTGGACTGTACGCCATGCTTTTGACCATTCTGATTTTTATCGTGAGCGCTTGACCTCAGCCGGGGTTTCGCCCGATTCAATCTGTTCACTTTCTGATATCCAGAGACTCCCCTTCACCGATGCCGCTGACCTGCGCGACGGTTATCCTTTTCCGCTGCGCTCGGCCCCGTTCAGGGACCTGGTGCGAATTCACTCCTCTTCCGGGACCACCGGCAAGCGGAAAATTCTCTGCTATACCCAGAAGGATATCGATGACTGGGCCGACATGTTCGGTCGCTGCTATGAACTGGCCGGTGTGACCCGCGACGACCGGGTACAGATCTGCGTCGGTTACGGACTCTGGACAGCGGGGGCCGGATTCCAGTCCGGCTGTGAACGTTTCGGCGCCCTGGCGGTGCCGGTCGGGCCGGGAAATCTCGAGATGCAGGCCGGAATCATGGTCGACCTCCAGAGTACGGTTATCTGCTGTACGGCTTCCATGGGGCTGCTGCTGGCCGAGGAAGTCCAGCGCCGGGGACTCAGAGACCAACTGGCCGTGCGCAAGGTGATCCTGGGGGCCGAGCGTTCCAGCGGGGCCATGCTGACCAAAATACGGGACTGTCTTGGTGCGGAGTCCGTTCACGATATAACCGGGCTCACCGAGCTGTACGGTCCCGGAACCGGTCTTTCCTGCGGCCATCCGGCGGCAAACGGCGCGATCCATTACTGGGCCGACTACTTTCTGCTCGAGATCATCGATCCCGAGACGCTCCAGCCGGCTGTTCCGGGAGATGTCGGCGAGATGGTTGTCACCTCCCTGCGCAAGGTCGGCTCTCCGCTGATCCGTTACCGAACCCGTGACCTGACCCGTCTGGTACCGGGGGAATGCCCCTGCGGATGTTCCCTGCCCCGTCATGACAGGATTCTCGGGCGTTCGGACGATGTGGTCATTTTCCGGGGAGTAAATGTCTATCCGGGGCAGTTCGACGAGATTCTCTCTACAATCGATGGGGTGGGAAGTGAATTTCAGGTGGTAGTGGATCATGGTGACGACGGTCGGGATCACATGGTCATCAGGGTCGAGCGTTCTGAAGATGCGCTCAGTGCCGCCGACCTCTCTGTTGCGAAAGCAATTATCTCGGCGATCAAGCACATTTTGATGTTCACCTGTGAAGTTAACGTGCTTCCCTATGGTGAACTACCTCGATCTGAGCGCAAAACACGGCGCATGTTCGATAACCGGACGTTTGAATAAATGTATCCCCCCGAGAGCGCCTCCAGGCTGATAATTGCTAAACTTTTCCGGTAATTTTAAATAATCTTCGCAAAACGAGGGAATCGGCATGAAGGACGGTTTATCGATTCCACATATCGGTATCGCCATCCAGGAGCAGCTGGCACGGATGGATAGTGCCTCCGGAGAGGAGTACCTTGCTGGAGTCGCACAGATTATTGCGCCGTTGCAACAGTGCCTCGGTGCATCCCGTGATGAAATGTCGGTGCTGGTTGCAGATGCCGGCAGGGCCGAGAATACCGACGCATTGCGCCGCACTAATGACAATGCGGTGCGTGTCGCCAGCGAACTTTTTGCTGCAACACGCTCCGTTCCGATGGTTCAGGAGATCTGTACTACCGTCAGGGATGCCATTGCAGAGCGCGCACTGGAGTTGTCCCGCAGAAAACTTTATTTTTCCGGCACCTACTGCGACCTTCCATTGGCTCTTCTGGCCGTCGGAAGCGACGGCAGAAGGGAGCAGACACTGGTTACAGACCAGGATTACCTCTTTCTGCACGATCTGGGCAGCCCCGATTCGGAATTGTCTGAAGAGGAGATGGCCGATTACTTCGGTATGCTTGGCTCTCTCTTTGCCTCAAAAATGGCGGAGGCCGGTATCAGCAGATGCAGCGGAGGGATCATGCCGGTCAATAGCGACTGGCGTGGCTCGCTGCCGCAATGGCAGCAACGCTTGACTACCATGTTTTTATTTGAAAGAAGCGATTGGGAGAAAAATATTGTTAACCTGATCGCCCTCATGGATACCCGTTTTGTCTGCGGTGACAAGGGTCTCGGCTATTATTTCGGGAAAATGGTCCGTGCCCGGGCGAGGAACAATCCACAGGCCATGAAACAAATGGGCAGGATTGTCAGCGCCATGAAATTGTCAAAGGGCTTTCTCGGTCGCTTTGTTATTGAGGCGGAAGGCCTCCACAAGGGCTCATTCAATATCAAGCTGCTTGCGTGGATGCCGCTGGTCATGTCCATACGCCTGCTGGCGGTCAGCGTCGGGATCGAGGAAACATCTACATTAGGGAGAATCAAGCGTTTATGGAATGATGGACATGTCACCGACAAGATGGCGACCGAACTTGCAGCGGCCTATCATATAATAACCGGGCATCGAATTTCCCAGCAGATAAAGAGGCTGAAAAGAATCATCGATGATGACAGCTACATCAATCCATATGAACTTTCGGGAAACGAGCGGGAAGAGTTGAAAGCCGCAATCGGCTCGATTGACGAACTGCAGAGTATGCTGCGGGGCAGGTTTTCAATGCTGACGTCAGTAGACCACTTCCTGCCTGCCAGTCAGTAGAAACAGTGCGGGCGACGGTATCAGCCGTCGCCCGGAGAGAAAACAGTACGATTAATCGTTATACTTTTTTATCAGTGCCTTGGCATCATCATACAGCGCCTTACCGTTGCTGCCTTTTGCAGTGACTTCCTTGATCCACTCATCATCAACCTTGTCGGTTGCCTTTACCCATTTGGCATACTCGGCTTCGCTCAACGTATTGATGGTGTTTTTCCGATCAACGGCCATCTTGCGGGACACCATCGCGCCGTCATCCCATATTTTGCCAACCCACTTGGCCACATCACGGCCGCTGTTGTTATCGATGACCTTCTTCAGATCATCCGGCAGGCTGTCGTATTTTTTCTGATTCATGGCAAAGACAAAAATTGCGTTGGAATGCTTTTTGTGACCGGGGCCGACTTCCGTATGGGTCTTGCAGATTTCAGTCAGTTTCATGGCATTGGTTATTTCCCACGGCAAGCTGCCGCCATCGACAACCCCCTTGGAAATTGACTCCGGCACCTGCGGCATCGGCATCTGGACCGGTGTTGCGCCAAGCGCTATGAGAGTCTTTGCGCCGATCCGGGTTGGTGATCTCATTTTAAGCCCTTTCAGGTCTTCGAGGGTTTTGACATTTTTGCTCCCGAAATGCATCTGTGATCCGTCATGTACATGAGTGAAGATCAGCTTGGTACCTTTGAATTCATCAAGAGAGTTTTTCTGCACATAATCCCACATCGCCTGACTGCCCTTTTCCGCGGTATTAACCATGAAGGGGAGCTCGAACACCTCGGATTTGAGGAAGCGCCCCGCCTGGTAGGTGGGGACCGTCCAGATGATGTCTGCTATACCATCCTTGGCTTGATCAAAAAGCTGTGCCGGCGTGCCGCCCAACTGCATGCTGGGATAGATCTGGCATTTGAGCCTTCCGTTTGATTCCTTGCCGATTTTTTCACACCATGGCATCAGGTTTTTCTGCTGAAAAATTGAGCCGGGCGGTAAAAAGTGGGCGACCTTTAAAGTAATTACTTCCGGTGCTGCGCTGGCACTACCGGTTCCAAACAGAATCAGTGCCGCTGCAGACATAAGACCAAACCTGACTTTCTTCATGGTGCTCCTCCTCGTGCGGGTTGTTTGCATCAAAACTGCGCGTCAATTTACTACGGCACGGACAAACTTACAACCAATTTATGAAACAGTGTATGATTTTTCTGCTGCCACTGGTAATCACTGATGAAACGTGTGAACGAGATAGAGCGAAACAATCGGGAAGAACATCAAGATAACGATGCGCACCAGGTCAGAGAGTAGAAACGGGATGACCCCTTTGAAGGTTTCGGTCAGCGGCACATCTTTGGCCAGCCGGTTGATAATGAAGACATTCATCCCCACCGGGGGATGCACCAGGCCTATCTCAACCACCATCAGCGCCAGGATGCCGAACCAGACAGACTTGTCCACCGGTGCCATGCCCCAGTAATCGAGGCCCATGACGATCGGATAGAAGATCGGAATGGTGAGCAGGATCATGGAGAGTGAATCCATAACGCAGCCGAGGAAAATATAGATAACCAGAATCATGCTCATAACCAGCAGCGGCGACAAGCCGCTCTGCTGCACCCAGAGAGCCAGTTCCGAGGGCATCTGCGATACGGCAAGTCCGGTATTGAGCATGTCGGCGCCGGTCAGCACCAGAAAAATCATGCCGGTTGACTGGGCGGTGCCGATGGCACTTTCAATCAGCCCTTTGAGGCGCATGCCGCCGGTGACTACGGCCAGAATGCCGCAGGATGCAGCGCCGATGGCGGCCGCCTCGGTCGGGTTGGTCCAGCCGCCGTAGATGCCGACGATAACCACGATGAAGACCAGGATAACCGGTATCACCATGACCAGGCTGCGCAGGCGCTCACCCCAGGCAATTACCGGACCGGCGGGACCGGCTTTTGGATCGCGCGTGACGATGATCTTGATGACGCCCATATAGGTGAACATGGCAAACAGACCGGGAATAACGGCAGCCATAAACAGCTTGCCGATCGACTCCTGGGTCAGGATCGCATAGATAACCAGCGGTACCGAGGGAGGAATCATGATGCCGAGGGTGCCGCCGGCGGCCAGGCAGCCGGTGGCCAGTGAACCGGAATAATTGAAACGCTTCAGCTCCGGCAGAGCAACCTGTCCCATGGTCGCGGCAGTGGCAAGCGAGGAACCGCAGATAGCACCGAAGCCGGCACAGGCGCCAACAGCCGCCATGGCAACACCACCCTTTTTATGACCGATGAAATTGTTGACGCAGGAAAAGAGCGCTTTACTCAGGCCGCCATGGGTAGCAAACTGCCCCATCAGCAGAAAGAGCGGGATGACGACGAGGTCGTAGTTGGAGAGGCGCGAATAGGCCAGGTTTTTCAGGGTGCCGAGCAGCGCGTTGGTGTCTCCGCCGGAAAGAAACACATAGCCACCGGCGCCGACGGTGAACATGGCAATTCCGATTGGAACGCGGATCACCAGCATGGTCATCATGATACCGAACATCAAAAAGCCGACTTGTATACCGGTCATCGCATCACCCCCGCCACAGCCTGACGGAGCTTATGTCCGCACATGAAGAATCCGGCAATCGCCAGCAAAACAAAACTGGGCACTATCAGCGCCTGAAAAACCCAGACCGGCCAGGCCAGAATAGGCGAGGTTTCGCCGACCTCTTTCAGTGACATGGCGCCGGCCCAGGTCCGCCAGGCGACTATTGTCCCGAAAAGCCCGACCATCAATGAGCCGAGGGTATCAAGGAAATTGATGATGATCGGATTCATGTTGTGGGTAAAGAAGTCGACCTTGATGTCCCCCTGAATCATGTGACAGTAGGGGAAAAATGATGCACTCGCCACTGCGGCGAGCATCTGCAGCATCTCCACATCCCCCGGCACGACAAAACTGAACAGCTTGCGGCCGACAACAGACACCAGCGACATGGCAACCAGTCCCACAAAAATGAGACCACCGCTAAGGGCCAGAGCCCGCGACAGTTTCAGCAGGAGATTTCCCGCCGGACCAAAAGCGTCGGACACGGTAAAGGGGTCGTAGGTCAGGACCTCTTCACGTTCAATAAAATCTGCCATTCGTTGTCTCCTTTTTCATACAGAATAACGATCCATTCACAGTGCCAAAAAGATGTTTCTGTGGCGTAGAAAAACTAATACAAAATATTGTTCTAGAAATCAAGTAAATAAGTACCAGAATAAGTATATAAATTCATTTTTTCCAAATAAGGCCTGGTTTCGGTACTTAAGTGTCCTTATACCGTTTTAGAGAGATGTTTTATTAAAGTAGGAGATTAGTCAAGAATCGACCAGCAAACCAAGCTTTCCCGCCAGCCAGCGGGTTGTCGTTGCCTGAATGATGATGGTCAACAGGATGGTTATGAAGGTCACGGAGGCGATAATTTCAGCGCCTGGCACCTTCATGCCGAGCAGGATTCCGGCCAGGGCACCGGGAATGACGCCGGTCTCTCTCGTCCAGCACATAAACAGAAGCTCGTTCAAACTCCAGCAGGCGCGGCGATCCGGAAGGGCGCAGCAGAAAACCGTAACTGGCCGGGCAATCAGCATGAATACCGCCACCAGAGCGCACCCACCCCACAGGTATTTTCCCATCAAGGCAAAATTGACCTGACTCCCGAGCAGGATAAAAATGAACATCCGCATAATGAGAGCGGTGGTAAGGATGAAATCTTCCAGTTTTTCTTCTTCGCGATGTTCCATGGCGAAGCCGAAAATATCCTTGTTGCCGAGCATGATGCCGAAGACAAACACCGCCATGAACCCGCTGGAATGGAAATTTTCTGCGGTCATGTAGGCACCCAGAACCGCCATCAAAGTGACCAGTGGAGCGTATTCCTGCAAAAAATCATATTTTTCATGGGCGATCAGGGCCGCTGCCAGATACCCGAGAATTCCGCCTATGACAACTCCCACGGCTGCATTACTGATGAGGCCGAACGTGGCATCTCCGAGTGAAAATCCTTTGCCTGTGCCGAGAGCGACCCCCATGACAGTGAACGTGACAATGGCGCCCATGGCATCATTGAAGGCAGATTCGCTCATAACGGTCTGGGCAACCCTGTCTTTGATACGTACCTGTTTGAATACCGGAACCAGCGTAGCCGGATCGGTTGAGGCGACCGTGCTGCCCAGCAGAAGTGCGGTGATCAACGGAATGCCGAGAAGATACGTTGCAGCAAAGCCGGTGATGGCGGTTGTTATCAATACGCCGATAGTGGAAATGATCAGGATCGTAATCCAGACCTCTTTGAGCACTTTCAGGCGCAGGCTTGCTCCACCGTCAAAAAGAATGTAGGAGGAACCGAAAATCAGGATGAGTTGATTGATTGTGGAGTCTGCCTTGACATCAAAGACACCGGCCACCTCTGGCCCCAGTACCATGCCGACAAGAAGGAAGACGACCACATCAGGCAACTTGAGTTTCTGTGCCAGAATGCCGCTGAGCGAACCGGTCAATAAGATGATGCCGATGATAAACAGAATATGCTTTGCAGAAATGATAGCCGCTGATTCCATAACTCTCCGTTCGCTGCATTATCAAAAAAGAGCCTGCCACCTATTGGTAAGCCCTTGTGATGTAAAGCATCCGATTACTTGTGTCAATAGCCGAGTAATCGGGGGGCGCTGCAAGGAGTAAATCGCTGTATGCTGTATTAAAATTGTAGCCATCTATCGTGACAGCAACAGGATCAGGTGGCTACAGCCACTACATCGGACAATCTGGCATGCGATGAAATCAAGCGATCCGGCTCATACGCCGAGAGCAGTGCGCTGTCGGCGGCTCCCGTGAGCACGCTTACCACACGCACACCGGCTGCATGACCTGCCTGAATGTCGATCGGGGCATCGCCAACGTAGAGTGCCCTGCCGGGTTCGACTTTGAGCCGGCTCAGCCCTGTGCAGATACCCTCCGGATCCGGCTTGCCCCTGGTAACATCGCCACCGAGAATAACGGTGTCGAAGTAATCGAGAATGCCTTCAGCACGAAGCAGTTCCAGCACTTCAGGCCGTGCTCCGCTTACGATGCCGAGCCGTATGCCGCGCCGCTGCAATGTTTCCAGCGTCTGCGCGACCCCTTTGAACAGTGTGCCGAATTCGATCAGCACCCGTGGCCAGTGAGCAGCGGCTCGGGTAAACAGCTCTTTCAAGATGTCATCGGCATCTCGCTGATCCTGCGGAATCAAGCCCCTCCAAAAATTACTCCCGGTAGCCAGTGAGTAGCGAATGTGCTCCTCCGTCACCACGAATCCAAACGGTTCGGCCGCAAGCCGTGCCACTTCAAAGTAGGCACCCAACGAATCGACCAGTGTGCCATCGATATCGAACAGTATCGCTGCGGCCTCCAGCGGTTGACACAAATCCACCCTGACCCGGGCATTGTCAGTGAGCGAAAGGTGCGTGCGTATCGGCAGTGACGCAACAAGTTCCATTTTGTCGATTGGATACCCTTCGGATTCCGGCAGCAGGACCGCCGCCGGGATGCGTCCCTCAACCCGTACCGGATAACAGCGGGCACGACAGAAATCGGGATCTTCCGGCTCAATAACGTCACCGGTCGTGCTGCACCAGCTCTGCCAGCGTGACAGGTTGACATCGTCATTCAGATTCAGGTTGAGGGTGCCGGGGTGAGGATCAATTCCGACACGGTCGATGAGCTGGCGCCGGACCCAATCAATCTGAGTAAGTTTTTTTGCCAGTCCCAGACCATGTACAAGGTGCCCATCTATGGTCATCTTTCCAACCCATCTACCCATACATACGGCTCCGGCACACCGGGAGAGCAGAGTTCGATGCGGTACGGCGTGACCACGACAACTCCGTAATTCGGGTCATCCGGACCCTTGAAATAGTGTGCGAGGGATTCCTTCCAGAAACCGTTGCGTTCGGCTGTGTCGGTACAAAATTCAGCGCGTCCCTGAATCTGCAGGTACGGCTTCATATCTGCCGGAGCTGCGGCACCGCAGGTGAGGTGGACCTCCGGGTTATTCCTGATCTGGGTGACCTTGCGGGAGTGCCCGAAGGTGGCAAAGCGGATGATCACATCACCTTTGCCCTCACAAAATACGTACCGGACCCATGGCTTCCCGTCAGCGGTAATGGTCGCAAAACTGGCGAGTTGGGATGGCTGCAGCATCTCGATAATGCGTTGTTTGACGTCGGACATTTCATCTCCCGTTATCTGAAAGTGGTATTGCTATCTCATCGCGGTTGCCCAGGCCGAGCGAATTGTCGATGAAATACATGCGTTGCGGAACGATTTTGTACCAGCGCACCTTGGCAAGCGCCTTGACGATGGCAGCGGGGGCCTGGGCGACCATGCCGATGACAGGAAACTTCCGGCCATATAACGTGCGGGCTCTCTGTTCCTCGTCTCCGGAAATTTCGCTGGCGACACCTTCGATCTGAATCCCTTTGATATCCAGCCAGTCGGAGTAATCCTCCTGGATTGTTACGGCTACCTGCGGATTTTGCGCCAGGTTGAGGGAGTGGCGGCTTGATGGCGATGACAGAAAATAGAGGATATGGCCTTCACTGGCATAGAAAACTGCTGCAGCCCACGGAGACCTGCCGTCACTGGTAGCCAGGGTCGCAACGTTGTGCATCTGCAGGTAGTGGCGCGCCTTACTGAATGGCTTCATTTTCATGGAGGCGCCCGAGACGATATGACAGCTGCCGCCGGGTCAGTCCGAGCAGTCTGGCCGCCGCGGAAAGGTTGCCTCGTGCCTTATCCACGGCGGTTTCCACCAGCATCCCCTCAACCTGATCCAGCGTCATGACACCGTTAAAGACCGCCTCGCACAAATCCCGACCGGTCTCCGCACAATTGGCCCCGATGCCGCCGTTGATGCCGACACTCCCGTTGATATCCAGGCTGAATTCCAGGGAAATGTCATCGTTATACGACGAAAACATCTGGTTGACTTCGACCCTGGTGCCATTCGGAGCGAGAATAACGCCACGTTCGATGACATTCTGGAGTTCACGGATATTACCCGGCCATGAGTAGGAGAGCAGAGTCCGTTTCGATTTATCGGTAAATCCGCGCAGCTTTTTACCGTGGATGGCGGAAGATTTCTCCAGGAAGTTTTTGGCGAGCAGCGAAATATCCAGTTTACGTTCCCTGAGTGGCGGGATGGCAATCTGGAAGGCGTTGAGCCGGTAATAAAGATCTGAACGAAACCTGTTCTCCCTGACCAGTAGTTTAAGATCGGTGTTGGTTGCCGCCACCAGTCGCACGTTGACCTTGCGGGTTTTCTGGTCGCCAAGCCGCTCGATTTCACCCTCCTGCAGCACGCGCAGCAGCTTCGCCTGCGCAGAAAGAGGGAGGTCACCGATTTCATCGAGAAACAGTGTGCCGCCGTTGGCCCGCTCGAAGCGCCCGGGGCGCGAGGTAAGGGCGCCGGTATATGCACCTTTTTCGACGCCGAACAGTTCGGCCTCGACCAGATCATGGGGGATGGCGGCGCAATTGATGGCGATGAACGATGCCTTGCAGCGGGAGCCCATTTCGTGCAGGGAACGGGCGAAAACCTCCTTGCCGACGCCGGTTTCACCGAGCAGCAGCACGGTAATCTGGCTCTTGGCCGCCTGCAGGAGCAATTCATAGGCTGCCATAAAAGCCGGGGAGGTACCGACAATGTCAGCCGGCTGCTTTTCCTTTTCATTAATAACCGAGCGCAGCTGCACAACCTGTGTCTGCAGATCGATCAGCTGCTCGGCAATAGACTCTCCGCTTAAAAACTGGGTATAGTCTGTGGCATCATCCCACTCTTCGACAGGCTTGCCGATGATGCGGCAGTTGTTTGCCCCCATGCCGATGCACTCGACCTCCTTATACAATATGCGGCGGCCCATGAACGCTGAAGTATAGCCGCAGGCATAGCCGATCTGGCTCCAGCACATCGGCTCTGAACTGATGCCGTAGCGGTGCCGGTGCCATTGTCCCTCCCAGGAATTTTCCCAGAGAAACTCGCCGTAAAAAGAACCGGCGCTGCGGTCGAATTCGATTTTGATAGGAGAAACTTTTACCACCCCCTCCAGTGTGTGGAGTTGCGGGCCGGTCATGAAAATATCAATATCACTGCCGGTTTTTGTGCGCGTGCAGGCAAGCTCGAAATCGCGCATACCGGCTGCGTAGCCCATTCTCGTGAGCAGACCGCGCGCCCGGTCCATGCCGAGGGTCTCAATCAACTCCCAGCGCAGAGAGGCCTGAGCTTCAGAATGGACGAGCAGCATACGGTGTTCGTGAAGCCATATCTGTCCGGTATCGGCGCAGAAATGCAGCCGTGCACGGAGATCGCTGCCGGTAATGTCGCCGGTGGAAGTTTCTATTTTTTGTGTTTTTGTCATTATCGCCCTGGGTAGTGGAATTAAACCGTGGTTATACTACAGATGCCGGTATCTCTATGCAAGCAAGAAAAGCGATGTGTCTGAAGTGGGCATTTTGACAATTTTGTCAGAAACAGCAACAGGTGATGCAGAAAATTTACAAAATGGTCAACTGCCGCTTTGCAGCGCTCACGGGTGCAGCTCTTCTTCCGGTGAGAGGCCATAGCTTCGCTACCGGCAGAGACACGTTGTACTCCGATAGTTTAGCAGAATTGCAGGCATTTCGTCCCGGCCATTAATTTTAATACAACGATGTTTGGCATGAACAGTGCTTTTAATTAAGAGGTCAGGGGACAGAGTCACAACTAACTTGTAGGGAGGAGCCGCAATGAAATTTCCAAATCCGCACGATTTCAAGACAATTCCGGGGACAGAAGGGTGGGAAAGAATGTATCCGTACCAGTACCAGTTCGTCACCGACGATCCGGAGCGTAAGGAGTATGAGGAAAAAGCCTTCTGGTTTTATGATGGCCTTCATTACCCTGAAGCGATCTATCCGTTTGACACGATTTGGGATGAGGCCTGGTACCTCGGGCTGTCTCAATACAACAACCGGATATTTCAGGTTCCGCCGGTGCGAGGTGTCGATCATCGTGTCATAAACGGCTACATCTATATCTCGCCGGTACCGGTGCTGGACGGGGCAGAGATCGGCAGCCGTGTCCCGAATTTCATGGAGCGCGCCGGCTTTTACTACAAAAACTGGAATGAGCTTGAGGCAAAATGGGAAGTCAAGATGAAAGCGCTTATCAAGCAGATCGAGGATCTGCCGATTTCACGTCTGCCTGATCTCGAAGATATCAGCGTCGTAACCGAGGGGCTTGGTGAATCCAAGGGATACCATCTCATCAAAACATATGATGATCTTATCAACATGGGCATCCAGTGCTGGCAGTATCATTTCGAATTTCTCAACCTCGGCTATGCCGCGTATGTATTCTTCCTCGATTTTGTCCAGAAGCTGTTTCCAAGTGCGCCACTGCAGCGCGTGACGCAGATGGTTGCAGGTATAGACGTTATCATGTACCGCTCCGACGATGAGTTGAAAAAACTGGCGAAGAAGGCCATAGAGCTGGGTGTCGATGGTGCTTTTACCTTCAACAAGGAGTGGGACGGCATCCAGGCAGAGCTGAAGACGACAGCCAAGGGACAGGAATGGCTTGCTGCTCTCGAAGTAGCCCGTTACCCCTGGTTCCATGTATCCACCGGCACCGGCTGGTCACATGCCGACAAAAGCTGGAATGACGATCTGAATATACCGATGTCCGGAATTGCGACCTATATTGATCACCTGAAAAAGGGGTTGGAGATCGAACGTCCGATGGAGAAGGTTCGTGCCGAGCGCGATCGTATCATTGAAGAGTATCGCAGCCTGATCAACACGGAAGAGGAGCGCAAAACCTTTGATGACCTGCTTAACACTGCCAAGACAGTCTTCCCCTATGTTGAAAATCACCTGTTCTACGTCGAGCATTGGTTTCATACGGTATTCTGGAAAAAGATGCGTGAAGTCTCGGCGATCATGGTAGAGCACAAGATGATCAATGACGTCGAGGATATCTGGTATCTGCGCCGCGATGAGATCAAGCAGGCGCTGTGGGATATGGTTACCGCCTGGGCCACCGGGGTCAAGCCGCGCGGTATTAAGGTCTGGCCGAAGGAGATTGACTGGCGCAAGGGGGTCATGCAGAAATTCCAGGAATGGAGTCCGCCGCCTGCCATCGGTACCGCGCCGGATGTAATCCAGGAGCCGTTCACCATCGTGCTGTGGGGCGTGACGAACTCCTCCATTTCAGACTGGGCAGAGGTCACGGACAATGCCGATCCGGACAGCATTACCACTCTGAAAGGCTTTGCCGGCAGTCCCGGTATCGTTGAGGGTAAGGCACGGGTCTGCCGCACCGCAGATGATATCCGTCTGTTACAGGATGGTGAGATATTGGTTGCACCGACCACTTCCCCCTCCTGGGCGCCGGCCTTTGCCAAGATTAAAGCGGCAATTACCGATGTTGGCGGTGTCATGAGCCACGCGGCGATTGTCTGCCGGGAGTATGGTCTGCCGGCGGTGGTAGGTACCGGACATGGTACGAAGATCATCAAGACCGGTATGATGCTCCACGTCGATGGTTCTTCCGGCGTTATTACCATCCAGCGCTGATTTCAGTGATACTAGTAGCAATGAGGAGAAGGTGGCCATGAATACTGTTACAAATACTATTGAAAGGGTCAGTAATCCCCGAACTGGGCGTATGTCTGCACTTTCACCGGTTACAGGGCTGCCGATGGTCTGCTGGCTGGAGGAGTGCCGCAAGGAATCAGTGGATCTGGTCGGAGGAAAATGTTCTTCACTCGGAGAGCTGATCAATGCCGGAGTGCGCGTACCTCCCGGCTTCGCCCTGACCACGGAGGGGTATCGGCGCTTTATGGCCGATGCCGGCATAGACAGGGAAGTGCAATCCATGCTGGTCGGTCTCGATATTCAGGATATGGAGGCCCTGGAGAATACCAGCAGTGCCATTCGTGAACTGATTGAAGCGCAGCCGTTTTCCACGGAGATAGAGGATCTGGTCGCCGAGAGCTACCGGAAACTTTCCGTCAGAAGTTGTGTGCCTGCGGTTCAGGTGGCGGTACGCTCCAGCGCAACTGCTGAGGATCTTCCCGGCGCAAGTTTTGCCGGACAGCAGGACACCTATCTCTGGGTTCGCGGCACCGACGAGGTGCTGTATAACATGCGCCGCTGCATCTCCAGCCTCTATACCGGGCGAGCCATCGCCTACCGGATCAATCAGGGCTTTGGAGAAGAGTTGATAGCAATCAGCGTCGGGGTACAGAAAATGGCCAATTCTTTTACCGCCGGCGTCATGTTCACACTCCATCCGACCAATGGCGATCGTTCGGTGATTGTGATCGACTCCAATTACGGCTTTGGTGAATCAGTTGTTTCGGGAGAGGTGACACCGGACAACTTCGTTGTCAACAAGATTACGCTGGATATCATCGAACGCACCATCTCTCAGAAGGATATCTATTATACCGTAGATACGAAGACCCAGGAGTCGCGGAAAATAGAGGTGCCGTTCGAGCGCCAGAAGGTGCAGTCACTGGTAGACGACGAAATCACCGAACTGGCCTGGATGGGCAAGCAGATTGAAAAGCATTATGGTCGCCCCATGGATATCGAGTGGGCGGTGGACAAGGACCTCCCCTTCGGCGGTAACATCTTTATTCTGCAGGCCCGCCCGGAAACGGTCTGGAGCCAGAAGCAGCAGGCGGTGGCAAAAGCGGGGGTTTCCGCAATGGATTACATCCTGTCCAGCATGCTTGAAGGGAAACGATTGAAGTAGTGGCGGTACATAAATCGAAGCTATCACGCTTCACAAATTAAAACGCAAAGGAGAGTAACAATGAGTAAACCAGAAATTTCCCCAATCAATGACATCCGCAGCTACATCGCAGCACTGGATGCCCACGGTATATTACATCGCGTCACAACCGAGGTGGACTCCAAGTTTGAGCTCGCCCACGTTTCCAAGGTGAACGAAGAGCAGAAGGGGCCGGCGCTGCTCTATGAGAATGTCAAAGGGCATACTATTCCGGTATTCACCAGCGCTTTCACGACACCACAGCGGATCGCCATCTGCCTGGAGCAGGACCCGTCCCTTACCATGTGTCAGCTGTCGCGGAAATGGATGGAGCTGACCACCAAGAAGATGATCAAACCGGTATTTGTCGACAATCCGGCGGTCATGGAAAACATCATTCCGGAGGCTGATGTAGACCTGGATAATTTCCCCGCCCCCTGGTTTTATCCGGATGATGGTGGGCGTTTCTTCGGCACCTCCGGCTACCTGGTGACCCAGGACCCGGATACCGGCTGGACCAACCTCGGCACCTATCGCTCACAGGTTCTCGGCAAAAAAATCCTTGGCTCACAGATAATCAGCGGCAAGCATGGCGATTTTCATATGAAGAAGTATCAGGAGCGGGGTGAGAAGATGCCGGTCGCCTACGTTGTAGGGGGGGATCCGATACTGTTTTTGGCAAGTTCCACTCTGGTCAGTGCCCAGACCGACGAATATGACGTGGGGGGCGCGCTGCGCGGTCGCCCGATTGAAGTATTCAAGTCGGACCTTACCGGTTTGACACTGCCGGCTAACGCCGAGATCATCGTTGAGGGATGGATGGACCCGAACGAGCTGATGGAAGAAGGACCCTTTGGCGAATACACCGGCTACTACTCCGGCAACAAGATGAAGGATTTTCCGAAACCGGTGATCCGTGTGAGCCGCATCATCCACCGCACCAAGCCGGTCTTCTGGGCAACCACGGTCGGCAAGCCGATCAACGATACCCATATGGTTCAGTCGATCAACCGGACGGCGACCCTCTGGCATGATCTGGAAACAGCGAAGGTGCCGGGCATTCAGAGCGTTTACTTCCCGGCTGCGGCCACCGGTCGTTTCTGGGTCATTGTCTCTGTCAAGCAGATGTATCCGGGCCACTCGAACCATGTCGCCGATGCCGTGATGGGGAGCACCACCGGGCATTACGGCGTCAAAGGTATCATCATCGTTGACCATGATATCGAGGCAGATGATATGGATCGTGTCTGGTGGGCGCTGGCCACCCGCTATGACCCGAAGCGCTCGACCCAGATCATCAATCGCGGTCGCTCAACCCCGCTTGACCCCGGCCTGCCGATCGAAGCTCGCGATATCGTCAGCCGTATTATCATGGATGCCACGACACCGTACGAGTGGAAAAACAAGCCGAACGAGATATTCATGGACCGTGAGGTGCTGCAGAAGGTTTCCGACCGCTGGAACGAGTACGGTTTTTCCGGAGCAAGTCCCGTGGCTGATATGATTACGCGACTGACCAAGCCGGTAGTCGGGAAAAAGGGCAAGTAGTTCGTTAATCCCCTCTCCCCAGCGGGGGGAGGTTGGGAGGGGGGATGTTTCTCGCGGACACCCCCCTCCCTACCCTCCCCCTCCTGGGGAGGGGACTTGTTGCTTGAAAGGGAGTACCGAACATGACCACGAAAAAAGGCATCGTCATCATCTGCAACCTTGACACCAGGGGCGAGGATATCATCTTTGTCAAACATCTGATTGAGTCGCGCGGACACAATGCCTGGTTCCTTGATTTCAGCATGGAGGAACCACCACCCTTTGCCGGTGATATCACCTGCCAGCAGGTCGCAGAGCGGGGCGGCATGACGATAGAGGCGGTGCGCGAATGTTACCGCTCTGATCGCGACAGGGCGATGGAAAATCAGATTAAGGGTGCGACGCTGATCGTTGCCGACATGGTGAAAGAGGGAAAAATTCAGGGGGTCTTCGGGGTCGGCGGCGGCACATCATCGCTGGTCGGTACCAGCGTCATGAAGAGCCTGCCCTTCGGCATGCCCAAACTCATGGCCTCCCCCATGGCGGCGCATCCGGTCTATGTCGGCAAGTACGTTGGCACCTGTGACATCACCATGCACCACACGGTGCTTGATATCGTGAAGATGAATCCGCTCCTGAAGGCGCAGATCATCAACGCCGTCGGCGCCATCTGCGGCATGGTCGAGATGACGCAGGGGACCGACTTTGTCTTTGAAAAGCCGTGCGTTGCCATATCGTCGTTCGGTTTCGGCGAGATGGCGGTTCAGGCGGCGCTCGGCATGCTGGAAGAGGCCGGGTTTACCCCGATTGTCTGCCACGCTCAGGGCAAGGGTGACAAGGCGATGGAGGAGATGATCCGGAGCGGCGCTTTCCATGGGGTTCTGGATATCTGTACCGGCGGCATCATGGAAAACCTGTTCAACGGCAACCGCGATCCCGGTCCGGATCGCCTCGAAGCGGCGGTTGCCACCGGGATACCGATGGTGCTCGCTCCCTGTGGCCTCGATATTCTTTCCTACGGCGGCCGGGCTGACATGCTGGAGAAAACCAAAGACCGGCCGCAGTATGTGCAGGACTCCCTGCGCGTTCAGGTCCGGACAACCGCCGATGAGTTGCGCCAGGCTGCTGATGTTATCGCCGAGCGGCTCAACCGGGCCACGGGGGAGTGGACGTTCCTGATCCCGCTCAAGGGGTGGTCGTCGCAAGATATTGAGGGGCGTATAATCTACGACCCTGTTGCCGATGCCGCCTTCGTCACGCGGTTAAAGGAAAAATTGGCCGAGCCCGATCGGGTCAAAGAGGTTGACCTGCACCTGTACACCGCTGAATTTGCCCGTGTTGCTGTTGATGAATTTGTCCGCCTGCATGGTAAGGAGAGCCGCACATGCCAATGTTAGTTCGTGACTGGATGAAAAAAACTCCGACAAAAATACCGAGCGATACACTTGTCACGGAAGCAAAACGTCTTCTGATCGACAATAACCTGAACGCGGTACTTGTCGTCGATAATGAGCGTTTGCGGGGTCTGATAACGCGGCACAACATCATGCGCATGAGTCACTATGTCATGCGCACTCAAAATGCCGATGAAGTCAGTTTCTTTGTTGACCGCCTCAAAGTGAGGGATATAATGGTGCGCAAGCCGGCAACCGTTCAGGCTGATGACACCATACGGCAATGCCTGAAGTATGGAAACGAACTGATGGTGGCCCAATTCCCGGTATTGGAAGGTGAGCAGGTCGTCGGCATCATCTCGGCCAAAGAGATTTTTCAGCTGGCAGCCCACTTTGCCGGTGCGCTGGATGAAGCGGCTGCGTAAACGGCAACCCCTCCAAACCTCCCCTTGTCAAGGGAGGCTTAAAGACTTCCCCCCTGACAGGGGGGACTAAGGGAGGTTAGATTCAGGTGTTTCACGGATATAATTATAGAGAGGTGTAACTCCATGACTCTTCCATTGGTAGTGGCAATAACCGGCGCATCGGGCGTCATCTACGGGGTGGAAATGCTGCGCGTGCTGAAGGAACTCGGCCAGGAGACCCATCTCATCGTCAGTGACGCCGCCCGCAAAAATTTTGCCATTGAAACCGAATACAGCTATGACGAGGTCGTGGCAATGGCAAGCGTCGTGTACGACAACAGCGATATCGGAGCTGCCGTTGCCAGCGGCTCGTTCCGCACCCGTGGCATGATTGTCGCTCCCTGCACGGTGAAAACGCTCTCGGCCATCGCCAATTCATTTACCTATAACCTGATCGTGCGTGCCGCTGATGTCAGCCTCAAGGAGCGCCGGACACTGGTGCTGATGGTGCGTGAAACGCCGCTCCACAAGGGACACCTCGATCTTATGTCGCGCGCCGCCGATTATGGTGCCGTGATTCTGCCGCCGATGCCGGCGTTCTACCACAAGCCGGAGTCGCTCATGGATATTATCCATCAGAGTATCGGCAAGGCACTTGATCAGGTCGGCATCGAACACAATCTTTTTAAACGCTGGAGCGGTCACAACTCTGACAAGCTGGGTAATTCCACTCACGCAGCATAACCTAACGAGGAAAAGGAGATTAAAATGAACATTGTTATCTGTACCCGTTTTATTCACACCATCTGTATTTCCGCACTCTTGTCCCTGTTGATCGCCTCCACCGGCTTGGCAGGTGGATTGCCTGGTAGTGGAGGACACTACCCCAACGGGGCTGAGGATTTTATGGTCGGCGCCCTGCCCCCTCCCGGGACATACCTGGTGAACTACATGTTGCTGGTCCAGAAGGATTCTTTGAAAAATAACTCCGGAAGTACTGCTGCAGACATTAACTTCAGTGTATTTGCCGAGGTGCCGCGCTTGATCTATGTCAGCCCCTACTCGCTGTTCGGAGCAAGTCTGGCGGCCCAGGTATTCATACCCTACTACAGTGCTGATTTAACTGCTCCTGCTCTTGGCAATCTCAATGTTAATGATAAAGGAATGGGCGATATCATCTTCAGTCCACTGGTTTTGGGCTGGCACTTCAGCCCGGAGCTCCACGCTGTTGCCGCGCTGGATATATGGGCCCCGACCGGTAACTATGACAAGACCAACCTTGCCACACAGGTTCTTTCCAAAAACCACTGGACCTTTGAGCCGGTACTGGCCGTATCCTATTTAAAAGACGGTTTCGATGCCTCCATCAAGTTGATGTACGACTTCAATACTGAAAACGATGATTATCTAATGCCTGGTCCTCCAGGAAGCCCAACCGTAAAACTTAGTCCCGGTCAGGAGTTTCATATGGACTGGGCTTTGGGATACAGCGCTAAGAATGGCCTGACTGGAGGCCTGGTGGGCTACAACTACTGGCAAACTACCGATAATGAAGTCAACGGCAGCAATGCTTCAGACGGCAAAAGCCAGGTTGGTGGCATCGGTGTCGGCCTCAAATACTGGCCAAAGCAGGGTCCATTCAGCGTAACTCTCAAGCAGTACTGGGAGTATAACGCCAAAAACATGCCTACCGGACCGCAGTCCGTGTTCAAGATCATCTACGCTTTTTAGCAGGTTACAATTTTAAAAAAATATCATGCAGCGTGGGGGGAGAAATCCCCCCATTTTTTATCCAATGAACATATCCGGCGTAGAGAACCTGATCGTGGAGGAAGCAATGAGCGACAATAAAACGATACTGATCATCAATCCCGGTTCAACCTCAACGAAAATCGGTATATTTTCGGCTGGGAAGATGATCGTTAACGAATCGGTAAAGCATGACGACGCAGAGTTGAGAAAATTTCCCACCATCTGGGATCAGTACGATTTCAGAAGGGATGCGCTGCTGGATTTTCTGAAAAACAACAACATCTCAATGACAGAGATCGATGCCATCGCCTGTCGCGGCGGCAATGTCAAGCCGCTCCCCGGTGGCATCTACCGACTCTGTCCGAAGATGATTGCCGACATGAAAAGCGGCATTTATGGCGGGCATCCCATAAATGTCGGAGGATTGGTTGCATTCGATCTGGGTAACGAGTACAACATTCCGGTGTTGACAGCCGACCCCCCCATGACGGATGAGCTTTGTACATCGGCCCGCTTTTCGGGAATTCCGCAGATCGCCCGGCAGAGCAGTTTCCATGCCCTGAACCAGAAGGCAACCGCCCGGAAGATAGCTGCCGGACTCGGCAGGAAGTATGACGAGGTTAATCTGATTGTCGTTCATCTGGGGGGCGGTATCTCGGTTGGCGCCCACAGGAAGGGACAGATTATCGACGTCAACAACGCCCTTGACGGAGACGGCCCCTTTTCACCGGAACGGGCCGGCTCACTGCCGGCCGGTGATCTGGTCAAGCTCTGTTTCAGTGGCGATTACAGCAAGGCCGAAGTGCTGAAGCTGTTGACCGGCAACGGCGGGCTGTTTGCCTATCTCGGCACAACAAATGTTATTGAAATAGAGCGCCGGATTGATGCCGGTGACGAGCGAGCGGCAGAGGTGTTTGAAGCCATGATCTACCAGGTTGCCAAGGAGATAGGGGCGAGTGCGGCAGTGCTTGAAGGGGAGGTAGATGCCATAGCCCTGACCGGTAGTCTGGTCTATTCGGAACGGTTGCTGGCGAGTCTGAAACGGAAAATCTCCTTCATAGCGTCGATACACTTGAACCCCGGTGAGAATGAAATGGAGGCGCTTGCAGATGCGGCCATGCGCTATTTCAACCATGAAGAAGAGTTGTCAATCTACAGAGCCGGAGAAGAATAACATAAGAGAGGGATGATAAACTATGGTATGGCAGCCGGATCAATTCCCGTGCATAAAAAAATTAACCCCTGATTACGAAAAAGCGATTACGCAACAGCCGCTCCTCAATATCGACTCACTCCTGATCCCATCCCCCTACATCCTCGACAAGAGCAGTGACATCGACTACGAACACAGCCTTGTCTGGTATGAAAAGGGGGAGTTGCTCGGCTATCTTCTTGTGTACGCAACTCCCGATCAGAAAAAATTCCATATTTACCGGCAGGTGATCAGTCCGTTTTGCAGAGGGAAAGGCATCGGTACGGCCTTCATTTGCCATCTTGCGCATATGGTGGCCCCTGACGCCCATATCTATCTCTATGTGTGGGATAAGCTGGTAAGTTCCATCGATTTTTTCAGGAGCAGGGGCTTCAGCGTTGAAGATCATGTCGTCTACCGGAAGATGAAGTTTCATCTCATGTCGATAACAGCCCGGGATCTCAGGGAAAGGGTGCTGTCAGCGAAACGCCCGGATGTTTCAATAGTCGAGGAGTTGTCAAAGGTGCGCCACGACGTAAAAAAATCGCTCAAGGTCCTCTTTGACATGACCGCCATGATGTCGGTGGACAATTTCAGCAAGATTGCCGAGGACATCAACCGGGAGACGACCGCTCTTCTTAACACACTGAACCGGTATGAGGATACGACGCACCTTTCTCACAAGGTATCCCTCAAGGACCTCATAACCGAACGGGTCATTCCCTTTATAGAAGCGGTGGACAGTTCCTGTGAAGTGCGGCTGATCATCAGATCCAAAACTGCGCCGGTAAACGGCAGCTACATAAAATTCAGTCGGGCTCTGATAAATATTGTCTCCAACGCTCTCGATGCCATAAAGTCGGCGGAGAGGCCTGGTTTGATAGAGCTCGCACTTGAACAGCACGGCGATACGGTTACCCTCTCCATAACAGACAACGGCACCGGAATAGCCGCGGAAAAACTGAATAAAGGTCCGGATCAGGTGCCGCTTTTTGTCGGCAAGTCCACCAAAGGGGACATGTCCGGTGAAGGGATAGGGACGAGACAGATATACTCCACGTTTGGCGCGGATCACATCTCCGTGGCAAGCACGGCAGGGGAATTCACCCGGTGGACCATCTCCCTGAAGATCAGCAGTACACGGGACACGGCGTTGCTGGCCGACCTCAGCTCCCGATATGTCAGGTTCATCAAATCGACGCAGAAGATTGAACTCACCAAAAACAGCAGTAGAACCGAGATTTCCATCTTCATCTGGCAGCTCAGGCTTATGGAGCTGTTCAGCTACGATCTCATTTATCATTTCAGCAGGTACAATAACGTCCGCGACATCTTTCAGAATGTGCTTCTGTATCGTTTCGGCGGTAAATCTTTTGATTTCCTCAAGGAGGAAATACGCAAGTGCCGCATTGACAACGTCTCTATCGGGTCGTGGCTGCTTGGTATTACCAAACGCATCAGCCGGAATGAAACTTATATAAGACAGAATGTGTCGTTTCAGGATTACAAGGATGTGCTGTTCCAAAGTTACGGTCAGAGCACCGGGCGCACCATGATATTCACCCTTGACCCCGAAAGCGGTGATTTTTTTACGACGGACCGCAAGTTTGCCGAGCATCTTGACTTTGTGCCGTACCTTGCACGCGATAAAGATGACCTGCTGCGCGGAGAATTGATCGGAGACGTCAGGAATGTGAACAGCCCCATATATCTTGGTGTCTGGACGGTGAAGAATGCCGACGATTTACACCAGAAAATGAAGCTGATCCAGCGGGGCGCTCTGCAACTGCTGCAGATGGGCCTTGACAAGGAAAAGCGCATCGCCTTCTACAATACAACGTATAATTCCGGTGACAGCGAAATAGATACCTTGAAGACGGTAACGCTTGGGGAGATGGCCTCTCTTGAAGAGGCGGAGTTCGACAGGTTCATCAGACCGGCGGATAATGAGATGAGCGGTGTCATGCTCACCACGTGATTTTCTGCTGACTTTTTTAAGCGACACTATTATCTTTCATGCACGGTAATTATCAGCTGAGACGAAACGAAAGGAGCGAGCGTATGAAAGACCTTCATAAAATATTTTCGGAATTCAAGGGAGATTTCCCTGCGGTGTATGCCGGTTATGAGTCTTTAGGAGCTGAGATACATGCGGCGGGCGGCCCTCTGCCCGAAAAAACCCGCTGGTTATTGAAGATAGCGGTTTCCGGGGCAAGTCGTCATATGTCAGCGCTTGAAACTCATATCACCAGGGGGAGAGAAGCCGGACTGAGCGAAGATGAAATCAGGCACGCCCTGCTTCTGCTGTTGCAAACCACGGGGTTTCCAACGTTTATGGAAGCCTATGCCGTTTTCAAGAGAATGAGCGGGGCCGCAGGAAATTGAGCGACTGCTGCTATTCGCTCGAACAGATACTGTGCGGTGAGCCACACGGGATAGTCAGTTTTGTCGGCGCGGGCGGCAAAACCAGCCTGCTGTTCCATCTGGCACACCAGCTTGCCTGCTCCGGTAAACGGGTGCTGACAACCACGACCACCAAAATCTTCGTCCCCACTCCTGACCAATCGCACACTGTTATCATTGATGCCGACCCGGAAGCGGTCATAGCGCGGACGTCAGCCCTGCTCTCCGAAGCCGGGCATATTACCGCCGCCGCTGCCCGCATGGCTGAAAGCGGCAAGCTTCAGGGGTTTGCTCCCGAAGCCATCAGCGTCTTGCAAAAATCGGGGCTGTTCGACTGGATTCTGGTTGAAGCCGACGGCGCTGCCCGCCGCTCCCTCAAAGCACCTGCGGATCACGAACCGGTTATTCCAGCTGAAACAAGCGTGCTGGTTGCCGTGGCGGGACTTGATCTGATCGGGGAGCCGCTATCTGAGCAGCTTGTGTTCCGCTCGACGCGTGCGGGTGACATAATGGGACTGAACATCGGAGAAACGATCACAGAGCCGTCGCTGGCACGCCTCTTCGCACATCCTCTCGGTTCATTCAAAGGGGCCCCACCACAGTCCCGACGCTTCATTTTTCTCAATAAGGCAGACTCTTCCAAAAGGCGCTATTGTGGTGAGAAGGTGGCTCAACTCCTGAGCCGAATGGCATCACCACCGGTCGAAGCAGTGATAGTCGGCCAGGCGCTTGGCGTGCTGCGTATCCATGCGCTGCATCATGTAATGGTGCAGACGTGAACCGCGTTCCCCGGATCACCGGTATTGTCCTGGCCGCCGGCACCGGGAGCCGCATGGGACGGACAAAGCAGCTTCTCCCCTTCCGGGGGCAGGCGCTTCTCGAATGTGTTGTTGGCAATGCCCGTGCCTCAAGCCTTGATCGAATCATTGTTGTACTCGGCTTTCAGGCTGACGCAGTGGCGCAACTTTTTGCCGCGAATGACGTAACCGTAGTGGTGAATCCCGCGTACGAAAGCGGCCAGAGTACTTCTCTCAAAGCCGGCCTGCACGCAGTCACCCAGGAAGCTGATGCCGTGCTTTTCTTGCTCGGAGATCAGCCGCTTGTCACCCCTGAGACAATTAACCGTATCATCAGTCACTATGAAAGGTTTCCGCACTGTCCCGTTGTGGTGCCCGTCTTTGAAGGGAGGCGGGGCAATCCGGCCCTCTTCAGTCGGGAAACCTTTGCCCGGATCGAAGCCCTGAGTGGCGATTGCGGTGCACGCTCTCTGTTTGCTGAATATGCCGGGAATATTCTCGAAGTTACCGTTAATGATCGGTCAATTCACATGGATATTGATACGGAAGAAGATTATCACAGACTACTGGAGCATGAAGATCATGCCGGGACCTGATCGGCGTCAAGTCCCGCTTGAGCATCGGGAGCGGATGCGGTGAGATGGTCGTTTTATCTCGGTTCCAGAGCCTTTACCAGACCACGGATCATGCTGTTGTACGGAGTTGGTACGCCTGCCTGCTGACCGTACTCAACCACCTTGCCGTTGATGTAGTCGATCTCCGTCCGCCGCCCCGCCTCGATATCCTGAAGCATTGACGGTTTATGGTTCCCGGCTCCCTTGATATAGTTGATACAATACGGGTAGAAATCGTAGCCGAGGGCAACCTCGTTGGCCCGTGCTACGGCAACCCCCTCTTTGATGAGGGCATCAACCAGATTAAAGAGGATCGGGTCGAGAATGAGCTCCACCATTGTCCGCCCGGTTACGGCGCAGAGCGGGTTCATACTGGCATTCATGAGGGTCTTGCGCCACACCATGTTGATGATCTGATCGGTGTGATGCGTATTGAGCCCGCATTCGGTCAAGACACGGCAGATGCCGATGGCGGCGTCCCGTGATTGCGGGTCAAGCTCTTGCAGGTAATGGGGACGGTGGTGAAAGGCGATCCTGAAGTGCCCCGGACCGATCGGAACACAGCCAAGATTAACCACCGCGCGCATCACCGATTTCGCTCCGAGGTGTTGTGCCAGGATAAGTTCCGTATCGATGCCGTTCTGCCAGCTGACAACGTAACGCCCGTCAGCGACAAAACTCTCCAGTGTCGATGCAATCAACGGCAGCGCCGTCGCTTTCACCGTAAGAATGATAACATCCGGCGGGTCGTCGAGAAGGTCGTCAACATGGAGTGTTGTCCGGGCCACCCGGGCCTGCAGGGTGTCGGTCCCCTCGATAATGATGCCGGGGTCGAGCGCCGGTTCAAGCAGCGCCGGAATAACATCGCAGAGGGTGACATCATAGCCTCCCTTCGAGAGAAACGCAGCAACGATGCCGCCTACCGGGCCGGCTCCGATCACGGCAAACTTTTTTGGTTTGTACCCGCTTTCTTCATTCATCTGAGCCCCCCTCGCACGCCGGACTATCTGACTGTGTCAACAATTCCGAAATCCCTGGCATCAAGCAGTTTGATGTTGTTTTCAAGCAGTATTTCAATGGCCCGGTCGTTGTCGCTGAAGCGGAATACCATTACCGCCTTGACGGACGAGCCTCCGGTCCCTGCCAGGGCATACATGTATTCGATGTTTACCTGCGATTCCTTGAACAGGTACAGTACCCTGGCCAGACTGCCGGGGACATCGTCAATCTCGACCGCAACGACATCGTCAACGCGGGCAGGAAGCTGTTTCTCCATGATTACCCGCCGCGCCAGCGCCACATCCGACACCAGAATGCGCAGCACCCCGAATTCAAAGGTATCACAGATGGAGAGCGACCTCAGGTTTATACCGGCAGCTCCGAGAGCATGCGTCGCCTCATAGAGGCGACCGGGAGAATTTTCAAGAAAAACGGAGAGTTGTTTCAGTTTCATGGCAAACTCCAGATCCCCTCCCCTTCAAGTACCCACTGGGCATGAAGGGAGGGCTAGGGTGGGGATGGGGTCAGGTTTCCAGTGCCTTCACCAGGCTGCGCAGTGTTGTGTTGAACGGTGTCGGCATACCGACCCGGACACCATACTCGATAATTTTGCCGTTGATGAAGTCTATTTCGGTGCGACGGCCGGCTTCAATATCCTGAAGCATGGAGGGTTTGTGATGCCCCGCATTACGGATGTAGTTGATGGTGTCGGGATAGAAGTCGGGACCGAGAATGAATTCGTTGGCGCGGGCCACTGAAACCCCCTCTTTGAGAAGCGAATCGACCAGGTTGAACAGGATCGGGTCGTTGATGACGTCAAACATGGTCTTGCCGGTCACGGCGCAGATCGGATTCATGCTGGAGTTGTTGACCGCCTTGCTCCAGACCATGTTGCGAATCTGATCAGTGTGGTGAGTATCGAGTCCGCACGCGGTAAGAGCAGCGCAGATGCCGACAGCAGCCTCCCGGGAGTCGGGATGGAGTTCCTGGAGATAGTGCGGGCGCTGGTGGAAGGCCATATGAGTGTGGCCCGGTTTCAGCAGGGTGCAGCCGTAGTTGACGACTGCCCGCATGACCGACCGGGCACCGAGCGTAGTGGCAAGAACCCGCTCGGTATCGATGCCGTTCTGCCAGCTGACGACATAGCGCCCCTCACCGGTAAAGCCTTCGAGAGCGGAGGCGATCAACGGCAGTGCCGTCGCTTTTACCGTAACGATAATAACATCGGGTGGATCATTGGCGAGATCATCGACCCGGGTCGTTATCCGGGATACTCCGGCTTGAAAATTATCACTGCCCTCCAGAACAATGCCAGGCTCCAGAGCCGGTTCGAGGAGGGACGGGACAACATCGCAAAGGGTAACGTCATACCCCCCCCTGGCAAGGAAAGCTGCCACGACACAACCGACCGGTCCGGCGCCGACAACGGCAAACTTCCTCGGCTTAAAGCTGTTTTTCTTCATGGATGACCCTCTCTACGGCTGGGTTTCCAGAATGCCGAATGCTGCGGCATCAAGAAGCTGTACGCCGTTTTTCTGCATGATCTCGATCGCCAGGTCATTGTCGTTGAAGCGAAACACCATTACGGCTTTTCCCTGTGTGGCTCCGGCCACGGCGTACATATATTCTACATTCACCTTTGTTCCGAGAAACAGCCTGAGGATACGGGAAAGACTCCCGGGGCTGTCTTCAATTTCGGCGGCAATGACGTCGTCAACCCGGGCGGGGAAAAATTTGTCCATGATGACGCCTCGAGCCTTGGCCAGATCCGAAACAAGGATTCTCAGCACACCGAAATCGTGGGAAGTGTCAGAAATGCAGTGTGCCCTCAGATTGATACCGGCAGCTCCAAGAGCCTCGGTAACTTCACAGAGGCGCCCCGGTGCATTTTCGAGAAAGATGGACAGCTGTTTGAGCTTCATACGAACCTCCGTGAATACAAATAACAAAAACTATTGGCGCAAACAAGTACCGCAATACCGATTAAAATGTCAAGGGGAAAAGACAGGTCCCGGGGTGGTGGGCATCTCACGCTCTATAAATTGCTGTTATTGAAAATAAATGAGAATATTCATTTCAGGCAGCCAATCTGAGCGCCTCTGATGACAGAATTATTCGATCATCCTCTAGAATAACGGCATGAGCGTTATGATCGATAATTTCGAACAGTTTCAAGTACTTCTCCACTTCCGCTGATGTAGTCGTTTTTCGGCCGTAGAACTTGCCTGACTGCGGAAAAACATCTGTTACCACCAGATCATCATAAATACCGAAGTCAAAGGAGCTGTTAATATCGCGACCGGTGATGCCGCTGGTCAGAGGAAGTTCGCTGCGGAATGCAACCCGGACGTCTATGCCGTCCCGGTACTGGGCCAGCAGGATCTTTTGAACATCTGGATCGTCCATTTCATCGTGACTGATGACAAAAACCCGGGTGATGGTCACTCCCCGTTCCAAAGCCCGCACGTTGGACTGATAGAAGTTCATCAAAGCCCCGCGGGTAAGCCAACCCGGGGAAAGAGGATCCACTGCTTTCAGGCTGTGCAGCGAAGCATCAGTACATTTACCGCCTTCCAGATAGTATTCGGTTTCATCGAGAGGAATATAACCCTGCTGGAGCAGGAGAATGATTCTCTTGATACCGCTCAAAATCTCCTGGGCCTTGACCTGGCATTCAGGATCGTTTATCTGGGCAACGGCAAAGGTTATTTCATGTGCCTGGTTATACTGACTGGTCAGCTGGGTGCGGGTGGTCTCCATCTCTTCACGGAGCAGATAGGTTGCCAGGGAGAGGAGCAGCCCGATGCCGAAGATACTATAGGCCGCTTCCGGATTTTTGAGCACCAAATGAAAGAAGATGGCCAGCCCTGAGCCGGTGAGAAACTCTATGAATACTGCCATGTGCCTGATCTTTTTGCTTAATTTCACTACATACCTCCGAGTGTGCGCTACGGCTTTTTTAGAGAAGCAATAAAAAAGCCGGATCGCGGGCTATCGAGTAATTGATAGTTCGGCGACCCGGCTGTCTCATTGAGATCCTTGGCTTTCCGTCGCATCCTCGCGGATGGTTTAGTAGTATCGCTATCACAAGAAGGTTACTTGCGTGACGGGACCATACTCTTTCGCACCATGTCTGTCAAGGTAAAGATGGCATAATGAGTTGTAAATAGCTTAAATGATTACATTTTATTAACTGCGAATCACACGAGTGAAGATCGGGAAAAATGAGCTTCCAGCTCTGCTGCCAGGGCATCAAGAGTGTGCTCAGCCGGTTCGATGTCAACCTTCAGACCCAGTTCGCGGCAGCTTTTTGATGTGATCGGACCGATTGAGGCAACGACAACTCCTTTCAGCATGTCCAGCATCAGCTCTTCTCCCAGCATGGCTGCCAGGTTCAGTACTGTTGATGACGATGTGAAGGTAATACAATCTACGGAGCGTTTTTCCAGAGCAAAAAGTGTTTCGGGAGGAAGCCGCTCCGGAAAAACGTTGCGATACGCGACCGGGCTGTCCACATGCGCTCCGAGCCGTTGCAATTCGCGTGGGATAATATCACGAGCTTTATCAGCGCGCGGGTACAGTACCCGGCTATTGTGCAGATCAAGCCGGGAAAACTCTTCAACAACCCCTTCAGCTTTGTAGTCAGTTGGTACCAGATCCGGCTTTATACCAAAAAGGCGAATTTCATCAGCCGTTTTCGGCCCGACTGCACAGATCCTGCACGCCGCCAGGGCTCTTGCGTCCAGCCCAAGCGTTGCCAAGCGCTGGAAGAAGTAGCGCACCGCATTGCCAGATGTCAGCACCAGCCAGTCATACCCGGACAGGTCGCGGAGGGCAAGGTCAAGCAGCTGCCAGCTTTCCGGTTCCACCAGGCGGATGGTCGGACATTCAAGCACCGTGGCTCCGCGAGCAGACAGCATGACAGAAAACTCACCGGCCTGATCAGCTGCCCTGGTGACGATAATCTTTTTCCCGCAGAGAGGACGCGTGTCAAACCACTGCAGCGTATCGCGCAACGCTACAACTTCTCCAACAATGGTAACCGCAGGGGGCTTGAAGCCGCACTCTTCTGCCCGGTCGGCGATATCGGCCAAAGTGCCGACCAGAATCTGCTGGCAGGGGGTTGTTGCCCAACGGATAAGGGCTACCGGAGTTTGCAGGGATCTGCCATGATCCACCATCCGCTGCATGTTGCGGCGCAATGTGGTAACCCCCATATAAAACACGACCGTCCCTCCACCTAACGAGAGGCGGTCCCAGTCGATGTTCGATTCATCCTTGTCTTTCCCCTCCTGGCCGGTGACAAACGCGACTGAGGCCGTGATATCCCGATGAGTAAGCGGGATACCCGCGTAAGCTGAAGCTCCGACGGCAGCTGTGACACCGGGAACAACCTCAAAAGGGATACCGGCAGTGCGCAGCGCCTCGCACTCTTCACCGCCACGGCCAAAGACGAAAGGATCGCCCCCCTTGAGGCGAACAACAATTTTGCCCTCTTTTCCTTTTTCAACGAGAACAGCGTTTATCTCGTCCTGACACTGGTTGTGGCGTCCGCCTATCTTGCCGGCATAAATACGCTCGGCGCTCTCAGGAGCGTGGTTCAGCAGCTGTTCATTCGCCAGATAGTCATAAACGACGACGTCAGCGCTTTTTAAACACTCAACGCCGCGCAGCGTAATCAGTGACGGGTCACCCGGACCGGCGCCAACAAGATAAACAATGCCGTTACTCACCTATCGACCTCTGATAGACTTCTTCCAGTATTGCCTTACCGCCTTCGGCAAGTAACTGATCCGCAAGGCGTATCCCTAATTGCTCACTGTCAGTCACCGCTCCGCTGATTTCACCGCGAACGGAGCGCTGACCATCGACGGCTGCGATAAATCCGACCAGGCGCAACTGGCCGCCACTGACCGTCCCGTGGGCCGCAATCGGCACCTGGCAGCCACCCTCGCACCGTTTGAGCAGGGCACGTTCGGCGCGGACAGCATGGCTGGTGTCGGCATGATTAAAAAAAGCGATTGTTTCGGTTATGACCGGATCGGCAAGACGACATTCGATGCCCAAAGCACCCTGACCGATGGCCGGAATGGAGAGGTCTACATCGAGATATTCCCCGACACAGTCGGTGAAGCCGAGGCGTTTCAGCCCTGCGGCAGCCAGAATGACCGCATCCAGGTTATCTTCAGTAAGTTTTCTGATGCGGGTTTCTACATTGCCGCGAATGATACACATCTGCAGATCCGGGCGTACCTTGAGGAGCTGGGCCTGACGGCGCAGGGCGCTGGTGCCGATACGGGCCCCCTGCGGCAGGTCGGCAAACTTCATGTTGCGTGATATGACAGCATCACGCGGGTCTTCGCGTTCGGTAATGCAGTACAGACCCAGCCCTTCCGGAAAGTCGGTCGGCACGTCTTTCATGCTATGCACAGCGATGTCGATCTCATCGCGCAGCATCGCCTCTTCGATCTCCTTAACGAACAGCCCCTTTCCCCCGACCTGTGCCAGAGGAACATCGAGGATTTTGTCTCCAATTGTCTTGATCTTGGTCAGTGTGACTTCCATGCCGGGATAGCGTTTTTCCAGCTCGGACTTTACCCAGTTGGCCTGCCAGAGGGCCAGTTGGCTGGCGCGGGTGCCTATTCTCAGTTTCTTCGGGGGCATACAGTTCTCCATTTCTTATAGTGAGTAGACAGCTTTCCAGAATCGTTACTCTTCCAGTTCCAGCTCTTCATCGTCTCTTCGCAGTGCTTCCAGCCCGAACAGTTGACGCAGTGCATCGACATACAGATCAACCCGGCCTCCTTGACCGGCCTGCTTAAGAACAGACGTAGGGGCATGAAGGAGCTTGTTCATCATAGCAAGAGTGAGCGCTTCCAGACGCTTTTCAGCATCGGGTGGCAAGTCTTTCCACCCGGAGATGGTCTTTTCAAGTTCAGACCGGCGAATATCGTCAAAGCGGTTCCGCAGCGCCACAATGGTGGGCGTAACCTCCAGTGTTGACAGCCATTTGTGAAACTGACCGATCTCCTGGTCGATAATCTCTTCGGCTTTTTCAGCTTCCAGACTGCGCTGGGCAAGATTAGCCTGAACGATTTCCTGAAGGTGGTCGACGGTAAACAGGTAGGCATTCTCAACGTCGTCAACCTTGGGGTCGATATCGCGAGGCACGGCAATATCAATGAAAAAAATCGGCTTGAAGCGGCGGCGCTTGACGACCTCTTCGGCGTCCTTCGGCCCGATGATGCAGTGCGGCGCGCCGGTGGAAGAGAGCACAATATCAGCACGGTGGAGATGCTCCAGAAATGACTCGAAAGGGACCGCCTCACCGCCGAACTCATCCGCCAGGCGTTCAGCGCGATCAAAGGTACGGTTGGTGACCATTACCCTTTTTGCGCCACTGTTAATAAAGTGCTTGGCAGCAAGTTCACACATTTCACCGGCGCCGATCAGCATGACGGTCTTGTCCGACAGGTCCCCGAGAATTTTTTTGGCAAGCTCCACCGCGGCAAAGGCAACGGAGACGGCAGAAGAGGCAATTTTTGTTTCTGTGCGCACCCGTTTGGCAACGGAAAACGCTTTATGCAGAAAACGATTGAGAATTATCCCGGAAGATCTGAATTCAGCGGCATATCCGTACGATGTCTTGATCTGCCCCAGTATCTGCGGCTCGCCGACAACCATTGAATCAAGGCTGGATGCAACCCGGAACACATGGCGGATAGCATCTTCAGCATGATAACTGTAGAGGTGCGGCTCAAGCTCTTCAAATTGCAGATGATGATATTCGGCCATAAACCGTTTGATGCGTGCAATGCCTCCGGCAATGTCCCGGGTTGTGGCATAGATTTCGACCCGGTTACAGGTAGAGACGATCACCCCTTCGATGATGCCGTCAAGCGAGACCAATTCAGCGAGAGGCTTTTCAATCTGGTTGGGTGAGAACGCTACTTTTTCGCGAATCTTGACGGTAGCAGTTTTATGAGAGAGGCCGACTACGATAATATTCATCAATGATTCCGTTTCAATTGGTTAAAAAATAACTAATGCATACTGTCGGCGCAGGGCAATGAGTCTCTACCAGGTTATGCTGTGCTTCATGCCAAAAAAGGTGAACAACACGACGATGAATCCGATAATTGCGAGGATAGCGGCCCGCTTGCCGCGCCACCCGATGGTTATCCGGCCATGGAGGAGCGCCGCATAGATAATCCAGATTATCAGAGACCAGGTCTGCTTGCGATCCCATATCCAATAGCTTCCCAATGCCTGGTCTGACCAGATGGAGCCGGAGATGATGGCGACGGTCAAAAGCGGCCAGCCCACCGTCAGGCAGCGATAACTGATATCATCCATTGTTTCGAGTGACGGAAGTTTCTGGAAGAGTGCGCCAAAATGTTTCGTTTTGAGGAAATAGCGCTGGATCAGGTACATGACGGCAACACCGGCGGCAATGGTGAAGCAGGCATAGCTGGCAAATGCCAGGAGGGCATGGAGCCAGAACCAGTTGCTCTGCAGAATCGGCGGAAGCTGGCGTGACTGCTCATGCAGCGTACTTGAGGCTGTCAGCAGCAGGAGTGCCACGGGAATAATAAAAGAGCCGAGTGTTGTGACTTTGTATCTGCGCTCAAAAAAAATGAAGCCGCCGACTACGGCAAGGCTGAAAAAAGAGAGTGATTCCTGCATATTGGTAAGCGGCAGATACTTCATGTTGACGGCCAGATGGATTGTGGAAAGGAGGTGTGCGGTGAAGCCGACCGCCAGAATGCGTCCGGCCCAGCGCGTCAGCGCCGGCGAAGTGCGTACCAGGCAGGCGAGATATGCAGCGGTGGCACAGCAATACAACGCCACGGTCAGAATAAAAAACATGTGTGTCATGGCAGCGGTTCCTTGCGTTCGGTAAACTCAGCGATAAGACGTTTGGCAAGCGAGCGTAAAAACGTGGCATTGTAGGTGCTGGAGCTTCCGTTCGTCAACAGTTTTTCTCGTGCTGCGGCGAGCTGTTCAAGGATTACACCGTATTCACTGCCGATATGCCCAGCGATCTGATCACGCACATCAACGGCAAAGGTTGGACAGCGACCACCGGTAGAAACCGCAATTTTTAGATCGCCACGCTGTAAAACCACCGGGAACGTGCAATCTCCCGCTGACGGATTATCGGCTACTGTCACCATGATTCCCCTTTTTTCGGCTTCGCCCCGCACCTTTTCATTTGTCGTACTATCATCGGTAGCCGCGACCGCCAGAAAAGCGTTATCAAGATCAGTTGCCATGTAGGAGCCTTCTCGAATTTCCACGGCTTCTGAATTTTTCAGCTCACTAATTTCAGGGCAGATCTCCCTGGCAACGACCCTGGCATGAGCACCAGCCATCAGGACTGTTTTGAGCTTTCGCGCCGCAACAGCGCCGCCGCCAACAATAACAACCAGTTTGCCCTGCATCCGTATGTTAAGCGCCAGTGTCAACATTCTTTGTGCCTCCAAGAGCTGCCATCATACTCTCCTCGCACTCTCTTTTCAATGATATGAGGCGCCCCGAGTTTGCGCTTGATTTTTTCACTGTCTGGTATATCATCCCCAAACTATATTTTGCACTCAAAGGAGAATTTCCAGATGGCCAGTGAAAACGTAATCGCATTTAACGATGCAAATTTTGACCGTGAGGTACTGCAGTCCAGCACCCCGGTGCTCGTTGATTTTTGGGCTACATGGTGTGCCCCGTGTAAGGCGATCGCCCCGCTTATTGATTCCATTGCTGATGAATATGTCGGAAAGGTCAAAGTGGGCAAGGTCAATGTTGATGATAATCAGGTCACTCCGTCGAAATACGGTGTACGCGGAATCCCTACCATTATTTTGTTCAAGGATGGTGCTGTACTCGAACAGGTCGTCGGAGCGGTTCCGAAATCGCAAATTGATGCGCTTATCGCAAAAGCCCTGTAGGGCATGAAGCTGATAGTTCCCTTCATCAGATCAGTGCTGGTCATAGTAGCCGCATCATCCCTGCTTGCATCTGCGCGAGTTGATGCGGCTCCCCGAATCGGTCAGCCCTCCCCGAATTTCAAGGTAACCGCTACGTCAGGACAGACGATATCTCAGGAAAATTTTCGGGGTCATGTATTGATACTTGACTTTTTTGCCACCTGGTGTCAGCCCTGCCGCCAGTCAATTCCGCACTTGGTGGAGATGAACCGCAAATATGGCAAGCAGGGCCTGTTCGTTCTCGGCTTGAGTGTTGACGAGGGTGGGGAGCGGCAGGTTAAAGCATTTACAGAGGAGCTGCGCGTCAATTACCCGCTGGCATTGGCGGGAGATTCAACTACGATTGATTTTGGCATACGCTCCGTACCGGTCATGTACGTGATTGATAAAAAAGGGAATATTGTCGAGGTATATCGAGGTTATTCCAATGAAATGGCCCGCTCGCTGGAGTCTTCGATCAAGCGTCTGCTGGCAGAGAAGTGAACTTTTCGGGATATACGACCTGTATCAGGCATAATCCGCACGCTGGCGCGGTACATCCAGCCTCTTTCCTCTCCCCTCCCAGTAACAGTCGATCAATAATCATCGGGGTAAAGCGACCCTTGCCGATGTCAACAAGCGTGCCGACCATCACGCGCACCATATTTTTCAGAAATCCGCTTCCAGTAACGTCAACAGTAATTCGGGAATCCTGCCGGATAATCTGAACGGAGTCTATTCTCCTGATGGTGGTCTTCGCGACACAATTCGAGGCGCGGAATGCGGCAAAATCGTGGCTGCCGACAAAACGGCCTGCAGCATCTTCCATTGCGGCAAGATCAAGTGGTTCCCGCACCTGCCAACTGTACAGTCTGTCAAGCGGCGCTCGGACGGAGGAATTGATTATGGTATAGCGGTACTGTTTGGCGTGAGCCATAGTAATCGGCTTGAACCCGTCAGGTACAATGCGGGCGCTCTGGATGGCGATGTCAGGGGGGAGGAAGCGGTTCGCACCTTCTATGAAGGCTTGCAACGGAAGGTTGCGGCTCGTCATGAAGGAGGCCGCCATGGCCTGTGCATGAACTCCCGCATCAGTTCGTCCTGAAGAACGAATCTGCACGCGTTCCTTCAGCAGTTTTTCAAATGCGGCCTCGACAACCTCCTGTACCGCCATCCCGTTCGGCTGAACCTGCCAGCCGCAATAGCTGGTGCCGTCATAAGAAATAGTCACTAATACGGTCGGCACTCTACTGGCCTGGCGATTCTGAAGCAAGCGCGATCAAACTGTCCAGCTCATTAACACCCAGATGATAGGTTTTCCGGCAAAATTCGCACGTCACTTCAGCCCCTTCTTTCTTCAAGCGCATATCCTGTAATTCATCGCGTCCCAGAGTAAGCAGCGCCCGCTCGATCTTTTCCACTCCGCAGCCGCAGCGGAAGAAGATGCTGTGCGATTCTAGAATGGTGTAGGGAATATCACCGAAAAGTCCCTGAACAACCCGTTCAGCTCCCCCGGCTTCAAGCAGTTCGGACAGTGCCGGCAGTCCTGCTATCCGGGACATGATCGTATCGATCTCACCGCCGTCGGCTTTGGGCAGCGCCTGTATCAAAAAACCGCCACAGGTTGCAATATGGCCGTCTTCAGCAAGTGTAGCACCTAAGCCAACCGCAGAAGGGGTCTGCTCCGAATCAGTCAGATAATACGCCAGATCCTCGCCGATTTCACTGCTGACCAGTTGGACTACACCCTGATACGGCTGTCCGCCCATGCCGATATCCTTGGAAACGGTCAGGAAGCCTGCTCTGCCGATCAATCCGGCGACATTCCATCTGCCGTTCACCGGTTCAAGATCGGCTGCAGGATTGCCAAGACAACCGCGGACCGCCCCATCACTGTCTGCTTCCAGTATCATTTTTTTGAGCGGGCCATTTCCTTCAAATTTAAGCGCCGTCCGCTGGCCATCCTTGAGAAGAGCGCCCATAAGGGCTCCCGCTGCCAATCCGCGCGAAAGTGCAATTCGTGCTGTTGCTGATGCCTGCTGAAGTTCACATATTTCACGTGCCAGTTCACCGGCACTGCACCCGAGAACCCTGATGCCGCCCGACAGGCATAATGCCCGAACAATCTGATCACCCATATTGTTTGTGACCTCTGGAGAAGGATTTTAAACTCAGGTTCGTATAATACTACCGGAGCGCGCACAAAAAAAGCCGCATCTTTCGACGCGGCTTTTTAGTGTATTCGCTAAAAGCGAATTACTTTGCTTTAGGAGCTTCAGCAGGAGCAGCGGCTTTTTCAGCAGGTGCATCAGCTGCTTTTTTTGCTTTCTTTGCTTTCTTTTTCTTAGCAGGCTTAGCAGCGGCATCAGCAGGCTTTGCATCAGCAGCAGGAGCAGCGGCAGCAGCAGGAGCAGCAGCAGGCTTAGCAGCATCAGTAGCGAAAGCAACAGCGGAGAAGGAGAGAGCTACGAGGGCGGCTACGATTGTGGACAGAACTTTTTTCATTGGTAATACCTCCAAAGGGAATGTGTTTGATTTTTATTATTGCAGACGCCGTGCCAATAAAATTATATTTAATAAGTATCTTATTTTACAGTGTTTTTATTTTTAGCGGGGTTTTAGCCCACGCTATGCCTACCTCATACACTACACGTTCCACCTTATATGAGGTAAAAAGCCCATCCTGGGTACGCATCAGCCTGTCGTTCAAGATGCCCGGTAATATTCACGGTACCAGTCGACAAAGCGGGCAATGCCATCTTCAATGCTTGTGTCAGGACGGAAGCCGACTGCATCTGCTAAATCCGCGACATCGGCATAGGTCACAAGCACTTCTCCCGGCTGCATCGGAAGAAAATTTTTCCGCGCTTTTTTTCCAAGGCACTCTTCCAGCACTTCAATAAAACGCCCAAGCTGGACAGGTTTATTGTTGCCTATGTTATAGACGCGATACGGGGCCGAGCTCGTTGCCGGATCAGGTTTTTCAGGGTTCCAGGAGCGGGCAGGGGCCGGAATGTGCTCCATGACCCGCACAACTCCTTCGACAATGTCATCAATAAAGGTAAAATCGCGCTGCATCATGCCATGATTATACACATCGATAGTCCGCCCTGCCAAAATCGCTTTGGTAAAAGAGAAATATGCCATGTCGGGTCGCCCCCAGGGACCGTAAACGGTGAAGAAGCGTAAACCGGTAGTCGGAATGGCATACAGATGTGCGTAGGTATGGGCCATCAGCTCGTTGGATTTTTTGGTGGCCGCGTAGAGCGATACCGGATGGTCAACGGAATGATGTTCAGAAAAGGGCACTGTAGCGTTGGCGCCGTACACTGAGCTTGACGAGGCATAGACAAGATGTTTGACCTTCGTGTGGCGACACCCTTCAAGAATATTCAGAAAACCGCTCAGATTGCTCTCGACATAGGCATGAGGGTTCTGCAGCGAGTAGCGTACGCCCGCCTGGGCGCCGAGATTGATGACATAGTCGAACTGCCCTGTCTCAAAAAGGCTTTCGACAGATGAACGCTCCTCCAGACCGCCACGGACAAAGACAAAGCCGTCCAGAGCGGTAAGAATTTTCAGGCGATCTTCCTTCAGGGAAACATCGTAGTAGTCATTCAGATTATCAAAACCGGTAACCTGGTGGCCGAGCCGCAGCAGACGCTGCACGACGTGAAAGCCGATAAATCCGACCGCGCCGGTAACAAGGATCTTCATAAGGGGTTCCTTTCCAGAGTCATGAATTGAATCTACAAAAAACAGTTGTCCACGAAATACACTAAAAACACGAACAAAATCATGAGGATAAAAAAGCATTAAGCCTCTCGAAAAGGCCTTGATTTTAAAGCGTTAAGGCAGAAGATCTTGGTTCTAAATCGTGAAGTAATCGTGAGGCTAAAAAAAGTTCCTGATCAGTTCTTGGTATTACCAGTATTATCAATAGTTTAGATTCTAATTTTTTCGTGCCTTTCGTGGATCAAAAAGCCGTTTTTAGGTTAACCTGTTTTTCTTCGGAAGATATACACCGCCGCATCCAGCTCCGGCGGCAGCACGAGTCGGCTCAGCCGGGCATCTTCTGCTATCTCAAAGGTAGATTGCGCATTGTAGTCATCCCAGTTCCCGGCAGCAAAACGGTGCCGACTGCTGATCACAATATATGTCTGCACACTTTTCGTCCTGAACACCTGCTGTTCAAAACCATTGCCGGCAGGAGGCCAGGAACAGATCACTACTTCAGGAGCGAACTCGTGGAGCGCCACCGGAGCAGTCCGCTTCAGCACAAAGTCGGGATAATTCACCGCATGCGTCCAACTATGGTCGTCAGTAGCGGTGACAGCAACGCCACTGTCTGCCAGAAACCGAGTCAGTGTGCCATCACCTGCAGCTATCTCCAGGCAGGTACGCGACCCGATCAGTGACACAAGCTCCGTAAGCAGAGCCCCTGAATAAAAGCAGTATATCCCCTTCGGCTGCACCAGTGGCATGAGAAGCCGTTTCTGCCAGAGCAGCGGCCAGACGATACGGAACCAGAATAAAGACACTGGTTTCCGCTCCAGACCATCCGCAAAAAGGAGTTTCTGGGCAAGGTAGCCATTGATACGGTTAAAGCGGACCTTCCCCTTTGTCACACCGGTCGCTTCGGCAATCAGATGCTGCTTAATGGTCAGGTGGGCCATGCGGGTACGCGCAATCTGCTCTACCAACGCAGCAGCTATCTTTGCATCACCGCGACTGTTGCCAAGCTTCCTCTCCAGGAGCCGTTCTGCCTGCAGCATCCGTTTCAGATACGTCGGCAGCCCGGCGGGAGAGCCGGCGGCAACTATTTCGGCAAGTTCCTGTCGTACGGCATCCCGCATCCCGGGGAACCTTTCATCAAGTTCATCGAGAGACGGCTGCGACTGCAGCCATTTCAGCAGATGTTCAGGTCGCTCACTGCTCATCAGGCTGCTGATTTTTGCGCCTTCTTCGCGAACATCCGTGACACCAGCACGAAGAAGAATGGAATAAAGATCAGGTCAATAAAGGTTGCCGAGAGCAATCCGCCGGTAACGGCGGTGCCGATGGCGTTCTGGGCGGCAGCGCCGGCTCCCTTGGTAAGTGCCAGCGGCAGGGTACCGAAAAAGAACGCCAGAGAGGTCATAATAACCGGGCGGAGTCGAATCCTTACTGCCGATAGAGTCGCTTCTACCAGTTCATGTCCATCCTTCATCTGCTCCTTGATAAACTGGATTATCAGGATGGCATTCTTGGTGGAAAGCCCCACCGTGGTGAGCAGGCCGATCTGGAGATAGACGTCGTTGGGCAGCACCCGCAGTTTGACCGCGATTACGGCTCCGACGAGTCCGAGCGGCAGCATCAGCAGATTGACGAAGGGGATGGTCCAGCTCTCGTACAGGGCCGCCACGGAGAGAAACACCACCAGCAGTGAAATTGCATAAAGCGCCGGTGCCTGGGCTCCGGCATTCTTTTCCTCATAGGAGAGGCCGGTCCATTCATAGCCGATTCCCGCCGGCAGCTGGGCAGCCATCTCTTCCATTTCCTTCATCGCCTCGCCGGTACTTATCCCCGGCGCTGCCTGCCCCAGCATCTCGACAGATGAAATGCCGTTGTAACGCTCCAGGCGGGGTGAGCCGTACTGCCAGCGAGGGGTGGCAAAAGCTGAAAACGGCACCATGTCACCATTTTTGTTGCTTACATACCAGCGGTAAATATCCTCCGGCAGCATCCGGTAGCGGGAATCAGACTGGAGATACACCTTCTTGACCCGGCCATTCTGAATGAAATCATTAACGTACGAACTTCCCCACGCAGTTGAAAGGACGCTGTTGATTTCCGTCAGCGAGACCCCCTGGGCACCGGCACGGACATCGTCGATATCAAGTTTGAACTGGGGCGAATCATCCTGGCCGTTCGGCCGTACCGCAATCAGTTTCGGGTTTTTCCGGGCCATGCCGAGCAGCTGGTTGCGCGCCTCCATCAGCTTTTCATGCCCCAGGCCGCCGCGATCCTGCAGCTGCATGTCAAAACCGTTCGCGACTCCCAGCTCAAGGACCGCCGGCGGAGCAAAGGCGAATGCCAGACCGTCACGGAAGCTGGAAAATGCCTTCATCGCACGACCGGCAATGGCAGACGCTTTCCGTTCCGGGGCATTACGCAGCTTCCAGTCCTTCAGTTTGACCCAGGCCAGTCCCATGTTCTGGCCGCGGCCGGCAAAACTGAACCCGGCCACGGTGATGATTCCTTGCACCGTTTGTGCTTCTTTTCCCAGAAAATGCTGTTCCATCTGACGTATCACCTGGATAGTCCGCTCCTGGGTAGCTCCGGCCGGCAGCTGTACCTGACAGATGATGAAACCCTGATCCTCATCCGGCAGGAACGAAGTCGGGAGCTTAAGGAAGAAGAAGACCATGGCAGCGACAATAGCGCTGTATATCACCAGGTAGCGCAGCGGTTTGCCGAAGGAGCGACCGACGATTCCTTCGTAGTTGTGGCGGCAAAATTCAAATACCCGGTTGAAGTAGCGGAAAAACCAGGCAAACCAGCCGGTTTCTCCGGCATGATGTCCTTTTTCGACCGGCTTGAGAATGGTGGCGCAGAGTGCCGGAGTCAGAATCATGGCCACCATCACCGAGATAATCATGGCAGAAATAATGGTAATGGAAAACTGGCGGTAGATTACGCCGGTGGAACCGCCAAAAAAGGCCATGGGAAGGAACACTGCCGTCAGAACAGTCGCAATACCCCACAGGGCACTGGTGATCTGCCCCATTGACTTGATGGTAGCGTCATGAGGCGACAAACCCTCCTCGGTCATGATCCGTTCCACGTTTTCAACCACCACGATAGCGTCATCGACCAGCAGGCCGATGACAATTACCAGGGCGAACATGGTCAGGGTGTTAATCGAGAAACCGCAGGCCGACAGCACGCCCATGGTTCCCAGCAGAACAACCGGCACGGCAATGGTCGGGATCAGGGTTGCCCGGATGTTCTGCAGAAAGAGGAACATGATGATAAAGACCAGGAAGACCGCAATAACGAGGGTATGGACTACCTCCTCGATGGAGATCTTGACAAACGGGGTGGAGTCGTACGGGTAGATCACCTTCATGCCGGGGGGGAAGAATTTTGCCAATTCAGCCATCTTGGCCTTGACCCGGTTACCGGTTTCAACGGCATTGGCACCGGCGGCCAGCCTGACCGCCATCCCGCCGAGCGGCTTACCGTTATAATACGACTGAATTTCGTAGTTCTCGGTACCGATCCGGCTTTCCGCCACATCTTTAAGCCGCACTGTTGAGCCGTTACTGTTGGTGCGCAGCACGATGGCGTCAAACTGTTCCGTTGTCTGGAGCAGGCTGCGGGCCGTGATAGTGGCGTTCAGCTGCTGTCCGGTACCGGCGGGAAGGCCACCCAGCTGGCCGGCTGAGACCTGGGCATTCTGGGCCTGCATTGCGGCAATCACATCGTTCGTTGTGAGGTGATAGCTGTTCAGCTTGGCCGGATTCACCCAGATGCGCATGGCATTCTGGGTGCCGAACAGCATAAGTTCGCCCACCCCTTCGACACGGCTGACGATATCCTGGAGGTTGGAGACCATATAGTCGGTCAGAGTGTTGCGGTCCATCGAGCCATCTTCCGAGACAAGGCCGACAATCAGGAGGAAGTTCCTGGTCGATTTTACCACCGAAATCCCCTGGCGCTGCACGATCTGCGGCAAGAGCGGCACGGCGAGCTGCAGTTTGTTCTGTACCTGTACCTGCGCGATATTCGGGTCAGTCCCGGCCTTAAAGGTCATGGTGATGGTCACCGAGCCGGAAGAGTCACTGGTAGACGACATGTAAATGAGATTATCAATACCGTTCAGTTTCTGCTCGATCACCTGTGTAACCGTGTCCTGGACGGTCTGGGCCGAGGCGCCCGGATAGGTGGCGTTGATGGCAATCTGCGGCGGCGCTATGGGCGGATACTGAGAAACCGGCAGGCTCTTGATCGACAGCAGTCCGACCAGCATGACCATGATGGCGATCACCCAGGCAAAAATCGGGCGATGTATGAAAAATTTAGGCATGAAAGGCTCCTTTATCAAAAGTCCCCCTTGATAAAGGGGGATTCAGGGGGATTTTAGCTGGGTGCTGAAATGCAAATCCCCCCCGTCCCCCCTTTATCAAGGGGGGAGCATGTGGCCAGATTATTTTTTAGCTGGTACCGGTGCTGCGCCGGCAGGTGGCGCCGCCGGCGGACTACCGAACGGCACCGCTTTTACCGGAGTTCCCGGTCGCGCCTTCTGCAATCCTTCCAGAATAACCCGATCTCCCGCTTTCAGCCCGCTGCTGACCAGCCAACTGTCGCCGACCGTACGAACAACCTTGATGGTACGCGGCTCCACCTTCTCTTCGGCGCCAACGATCATAACCAGGGCCTCACCCGAAGGAGTACGGGTTACGCCTCGCTGCGGGATAAGAATGGCAGTGTCATCTACCGCCTCTACCAGAGTGGCGCGTACAAACATCCCGGGAAGCAGCCCCTGTTTGGGATTGGGAAATACCGCCCGCATGGTCACAGAACCGGTACTCTGATCCACGGTGACCTCTGAAAATTTAAGCGTCCCTGACAGCGGGTATGAGGAACCGTCCTCCAGCAACAGTTTAACCGGCGCTGAACCGCTCTTTTTCACCACGCCTCTGGCAAGGTTCTGCTTCAATCGGAGCATTTCTGCATTTGACTGCGTTACATCAACATACATCGGATCAAGCTGCTGGATCGTTGCCAGCGCTGTCGCCTGATTTGCCGTCACCAGTGCCCCGTTTGTCACCGATGATCGACCGATCCGCCCTGAAATCGGCGCTTTGATGCCGGTATAGGCCAGATTGATCCGGGCGGTTTCAACGGCAGATTTTGCGACTGCCAGTTCTGCTTCAGCCTGCCGTAAAGCGGCAGAGGCGGTATCATAATCCTGCTGGCTGACCACCTTGGCCTTTACCAGATCCCGATAGCGCTCCTCGGTGAGTCGCAGCGACACAAGAGAAGCCTCTACCCGTGCCTGGGAAGCTTTTGTACTGCTAAATGCGGCCTCAAATGGGGAGGAGTCGATCTGGTAGAGTATCTGCCCCGCCTTCACATCACTCCCCTCGGTGAACAGCCGTTTCAGGATAATGCCGCTCACCTGTGGGCGCACTTCAGCGATCTGCTGGGGAACCGTGCGCCCGGAAAGCTCGGTCGTCAGGGAGACCTTCTCCTGCTTGACCACGATAATGCCTACTTCCGGAGGGCCGCTTGGTGGGACTGCGGCAGGTTTTGGTTTGCTGCAGCCGGTGAGCGACAGGCTGGCGATAAGAGCCGTTGCGGTGAGAAGAGTAACTCTGCTGAATTTCTGATGCATGTAATACCTCGACACGTGAGAGTGATAATAACTGGTTACTATGTACCTTGGGATACGTACCGAATGACTTATTCTGTCGTGCTGCAATGCTATGCTCCACTCATACTTTCACAGGGGGTGGTTATGGAAGCAATAATGATAGCAGGAATTGCGGTTGTGGCAGCAGGCGGCTGGTATTCGGCGGCTGATCTCCTCGCAGACAGGGGAATCCGGATCAGGAAACAAAAAGGTGCTGACATGAAGAGCCGGGAGCTGTCACGCTCCTGCCGTATCCCGACGCAGCGACAGATCAAGCAGATGGCGGGGGTGAACGTTTGACAGGGCTTTCAGCATGCTGTTCTTGATGTGCGGGATATCAGCCTGTAAATCCGTGAGCAGTCGTTTCATCCGTTTTCGCTGCATATCCGCAGTTCCGCAGACCGGACAGCAGCAGCAGACGACCGGAAGTTCTGCCTGGCGGGAAAAAGCGATAATATCATCTTCCGCGAGATAGACCAGAGGCCTGATCACCGTAATAATGCCATTGTCAGCGAGCATGGATGCAGCCATTGACTTGAGCGAGCCGACAAAAAACTGGTTCAGCAGCAGTGTCTCAATAAAATCATCCTGATGATGGCCAAGCGCCAGCTTATTGCACCCGAGCGTTTGAGCAGCTTCGTAGAGTTCCCCCCGTTTCAGGCGGGAACAGATGGAACAGTATGAGGAGCCGGGCCGCCGTTTTTCCTGAATGATAGCATAATGCTCGCTCGGCACCATTTTATAGGTAAAATTATGCGTCCGGAAAAAAGCTTCGATGACATCGGTGCGATAACCGGGGTACCCGGAATCGATATTGACGGCAACCAGTTCAAACTGTACCGGCGCTCTTCTGCGCAGTTCTTCCAGCACAAGAAGCAGTGTGTATGAATCTTTGCCGCCGGAGACAGCAACCGCAATACGGTCACCTTTTTCGATCAGTCCGAAGTCGCCGATGGCTTTGCCGACCCCGTGGCGCAACTTTTTGAACAGCTGACTATCCGTAAACCCGGCTGATGCCTTTTTTGTGTCCTCCGGTTTCATCGTTCAAGCCCGCTCAAGAAAATCAGACACAAACGGGGCAAAGGTCTCATGTTCCAGCAGAAAGGCGTCATGCCCGTATGCCGAAGTAATCAGGTGGTACTCAACTTTTTTCCCGAGCTCTGTGAGACAGGTGACCATCTCTTCCGTCTGATACGCCGGATAGAGCCAGTCAGAGCTGAAGGCATAGAATTGAATCGGCACGCGAACCTGACTGAAGGCCTCTGCCATTGATTCATATCCCCAGGCGACATCATAGAGATCGAGCGACTTGGCCAGATATAAAAAAGAATTGGCGTCAAAGCGATCGACAAAGTTGTAGCCGTTGTAATTGAGATAACGTTCCACCTCGAACTGGCCGAAAAAGTCGAACTGGCCGTCCCGGGCCGAAAAGCGCCGCCCGAATTTGGCGTTCATCGATTCGTCGGAAAGAAAGGTGATATGGCCGATACCTCGAGCCAGAGCCAGGCCATCTTTGGGATTCTGTTTGTATTCGCCCTTGCGCCAGGTGGGGTCGTTAAAGATCGCCCAGCGGGCAACGGCATTGAGGGAAATCGCCTGCGGCGAAGGACGCGGGGTTGTGGCGAGCACAATCGCGGAGGCGATGCTGTCAGGATACTGCGTGGCCCACTCAAGCGCCTGCATGCCGCCCATGCTCCCCCCCATGACCGTTAACAGGCGAGTAATGCCGAGCGCATCAAGCAACAGCTTCTGGGCACGAACCATGTCGCGAATGGTGACGACAGGAAAGGTGAGATTATAGCGTTTGCCGGTTTTCGGGTTGATTGAGGCGGGGCCGGTAGAGCCGAAGCAGGAGCCGATGACATTCGAGCAGATGACAAAATAGCGATTGGTATCGAGCAGGCGACCAGGGCCGACGATGGCATCCCACCAGCCGGTTTTTGTTTCAGACGCGTTCCGTTTGCCGGCAAGATGGGCATCGCCGGTCCAGGCATGCTCAACCAGAATAGCGTTGGTTCTCTCCACGTTAAGAGTGCCGTAGGTCTCATACGCCAGTGTGATCGGCGCAAGAATACGGCCGCTGTCAAGACGCAGCCCCGCTTCAAAGGATATCGATTGTTCCCTGATGTACTCTTCAGACATAAAAAAGCCCTTCGCATCAATATGAGAAGGGGCCGGTTAGTTCACAGCACACCTCTCATCTTTGCCTTGCGGCAGGATTTAGCACCTGACGTCAAAAGACCGGTTGCTGTGGTTTCGCAGGGCCTTTTCCCTCCACCACTCTCGATAAGCAGGTTTTGTTGCCAGACGATACGAAATATCGTCATATTTTGTCAATATAATTGAGTGCGCCACCATAGGGAGAGATTGACATCCCCATCACCCGGATGTAATACTTTCACAAATCTCATACCTTTCGGGAGTCACCCATGACAATTGAAGAGCAGATCCGGCAGTTTCTTGCATCACCCGCGTTCGGGGTCGTCGGTGCTTCCACAAACCGCGAAAAATACGGCAACAAGGTGCTGCGCTGCTACCTGCAGAACGGCAGAAAAGTAATTCCGGTCAATCCCAATGAAGCCGATATCGAAGGGATTGCCTGCGCCGCCTCGATCAGTGATCTGCCTCCCGAAGTCGAGAGTATATCAATGATTACGCCGCCGGTTGTCACCGCACAACTGGTGCCATTGGCACTGGAAAAAGGTATCCGGAATATCTGGATGCAGCCGGGCGCCGAGCATCCTGAGGCGGTGGCTCTCTGCCGGGAGAACGGTGTCAACATCATCGCTGACGGCAGTTGCCTGCTGGTTGTTCTTGGCTATCATGATCATTAATAAAATAAAGAAAAATGACAATTCTTCTTGACTATCGTATAAACAGTTGTCAAATCAATAACAATCTGACATAGTGACAAGCTTTCGACGGGCAGCAATGCCCGTCGTTTTATTTTTGTTTGAATTGAGGAGCTTTACCCATGCAGGAACGAATCAGAAACATTGCCATTATTGCCCACGTTGATCACGGTAAGACTACTCTGGTTGATGCCATGCTGAAACATGCCGGAGTCTACCGCGCCAACGAAACCATCACCGAGCGGGTAATGGACTCGAACGACCTTGAAAAAGAACGCGGCATCACCATTCTTGCCAAAAACCTTTCCATTCATCACGGCCCCTACAAAATAAACATCGTTGATACCCCCGGCCACGCCGATTTTGGCGGCGAGGTAGAGCGTGTTCTTAAAATGGTCGACTCCGTACTGCTGCTGGTGGATGCCCTTGACGGCCCCATGCCGCAGACCCGCTTCGTCCTGAAAAAATCACTTGATCTGAATTTGAAGCCGATCGTCGTCATCAACAAGATCGACCGCCCCGGTAGCCGTCCTGACGAAGTGCTCAACATGGTCTTTGACCTGTTCTGCGAACTGAATGCTTCCGATGACCAGCTTGATTTTCCGGTAGTCTATACCAGTGCCAAGCTTGGCTACGCCAAACTGGACATCAATATCGAATCAACCAACCTTGAACCGCTCTTTGCCGTAATTGAAGCAAATGTCCGCCCCCCCAAGGGAGACATCAATGCCCCGTTCCAGATGCTGATCGCCAACATCGATTACAACGACTACATCGGGCGCATGGCTACCGGTCGTATCTTCAACGGTAAAGTCAAAGCCGGGGAAACGGTTGCCATGATCAAGCAGAACGGCACTATCACAAAGGGTCGTATTACCAAACTGCTCGGCTATGAGGGATTGAAGCAGGTTGACATCGAAGAAGCCGGGACTGGCGATATCGTGACCGTAGCCGGTTTTGAAGAAGTCAGCATCGGCGAAACGCTGGCCTCTGCCGAAAATCCGATAGCTGTTCCTTATGTCTCTATCGACGAACCGACGCTGTCTATGAACTTTATGGTCAATACGTCGCCGTTTGCCGGCCGTGAAGGTAAATGGGTCACCTCGCGCAACATTCGCGAGCGCCTGACCAAAGAGCTGCGGACCAATGTTTCTCTGCGGGTTGATGATACCGAAAGCGCCGATACCTTCATGGTTTCCGGACGGGGAGAACTGCACCTCTCGATCCTGATTGAAAACATGCGCCGTGAAGGGTTCGAGCTCGCTGTTTCCAAGCCGGAAGTTATTGTCCGGATTAAAGACGGCGTTAAAATGGAGCCGATGGAGTATCTGGTCGTTGATGTCGCCTCGGAATTTCAGGGCGCCATCATCGAAAAAATGGGGCCGCGCAAAGGTGAAATGGTAGCCATGGCGCCGATGGGCGAGATGGTGCGCCTCGAGTTTATTATCCCGGCACGCGGCTTGATCGGCCTGCGGGGCGAGGTTCTGACCGATACCCGTGGCACCGCCGTCATGACCCACACCTTCCACGAATATGCCCCGTACAAAGGCGACATACCGGGCCGTAAAAACGGTGCGCTGATGGCGATGGATCATGGCGAAACCACCGCCTATTCACTCGACGCGCTGCAGCCGCGCGGCACCCTGTTCGTCGGAGCCGGCGTTGAGGTCTACGGGGGGATGATCATCGGGCAGAACAATAAGGATGGCGATCTGGATATCAACCCCTGCAAAGGGAAAAAATTAACCAACGTGCGTGCATCCGGCACCGACGATGCCATCAAGCTTACTCCGCCAAAGGTGATGACGCTTGAACAGGCTCTTGAGTTTATCGAGGATGACGAACTGGTTGAGGTAACCCCCGGCTCGATTCGTCTGCGCAAGAAAGAGCTTGATCCGATCAGGCGTAAACGGGCTCATAAATCGTAGTTTCTCTGCAAAGACAGGGGAGAGCAGTATTTTTCAGATTTTCCCCGTAACGATCAGTACCAGAAAAATAACGTAAAAGGCACCTCCCGCCAGTAATGTACCCGGCGTCAGGTGCTTTTTAATACGGATCTGCAGATAGGCCAGGCTGACTGAGGCGAACGTAAGAGCTACAGTCAGCAGGGCAGCCGTATTAAGCTGCCAGTCGGTCATCATAATACCGATGGCGGTGATGATCGACCCCTGGAAAACCATGGCTCCGGTGACATTGCCGATAGCCAGGGTGTCCTTGCCTTTGTTGATCCAGATCACGCTGTTGAATTTCTCCGGCAGTTCAGTTGCAATCGGGGCGATGATCATGGCGAGTATGAACGGTGATATCCCCATCTGCACGGAAATGATCTGAACTTTCTCCACGAAGATGTACGATCCCCACACGATCAGCAGCAATGAACTCAATACCTGGGTGCCGATGATAAACATCTGCGGGTCGTGGGATTTGGGAGCAAAGTAGCAGGGATCGATCTCGGACTCCTCAATCTCATGCGCTTCCGGTTCGCCCCCTCCTTTGAGGGTCTGCAGTACATAACCGGCGTACGTCAATAACAGCGCCATGGCGATAAACGTCTTGATAACCGGATGCCCGCCGAGGAATGAAGCGGCGATAGCCACGGTGTAGAGAATCAGGAAATATTCCATATCACGGCGCATGACGGTCGTATCAACGCGCATGACCGGATAATCGTCGCGCTTTTTCCGGTTCCAGATCACTGCCAGACCGCTGATGAAAAAAGCCAGTGTTCCAAGCATGAACGGGGCACCAATGATGGCTCCGACACCAATTTTATGACCGGCTTCCGGCGTGCCGAACATGATGGCGACAATCGGCACCAGAGTCTCCGGCAGGGCGGTGCCGACCGCAGCGAAGATACTCCCCACCGCCCCATCGGATAGCTTCATCTTTTTTCCGAACCACTCCAGGCCATTGGTAAAAACAGTTGCCCCCAGCAGGATAATCCCCAGAGCGACAAGTAATAACATCCAGTTTAACATTTACATCTCCACTCGGGTTACAACCCCCTGCAGTTTCGCCGCAGGTAGCTTGTTGAATTGTACGAAGTTCGGGGTGAGCTTCTTCAGAGTTGAAAAGACTTTCCACGCCGGGTTGCCGGTTGAGATGTCTTCAATCCCATAAAAAATGACCTTCTCTACAATGCCATTATCTTTAAGCAGTTGTTCGATATCAAACAACTCCATGTAGCCGGCCTTAATCTCAAAGGCATCCAGTCCGGTTCCGAGTGCGGTCGTCAGACTGCTTTCCAGGCCATACGGCTCGTCGGTGCGGAAGATGGAAATGAGCACATTACGTTCATAAATGATATTCGACCGTATTGTGCAGTGCACGAGGTAGGGGGGGATCGTGTTCCACTCTTTTACGAAAAACAGGCCGGTGCCGGCGATGTGCCCCTTTTTGTAGATCTGCTCATAGCTCATCAGATAGGTTTCCATGTCAAGCGGCCTGAGTGCTTTATAGAGCGCCCGCTGTCCTTTGGTCCAGATCAAGATTGCCGCAAGCGGAATGGACGCGAGTATCAGCGACCAGTAACCGCCGTGCGGTAGTTTGTACATATTGGAAATCAGGAAGGCAAAATCGGCCAGCGTGACGAACAGGGCAAGAGGCACCTTCCATTTTTTCTTCGTGCGGGAAAAGATCATGACCATCATGATCCCGGTTATGGTCATGGTGCCGGTAACGGCCAGGCCATAAGCTGCTGCGAGGTTTTCTGACTTCTGGAAGATCAGCATGATCATGATCACGAGAGCAAGGAGTATCCAGTTGACCGCGCCGATATAGATCTGGGATTTGAGTTGATGGGATGTATAGTCAACCTTCAGGAGCGGCAGGATGCGGGTTGTAATCCCCTGGTAGACGATGGAGAAAACGCCGCTGATCAACGCCTGTGAAGCGATGACCGTGGCCATGACCGTCAGAATCAGGAACGGAATGTACAGCATGGCAGATTGCGATTGAACCATGCCGAAAAGGATGTTCTTGGCATCGGGATGGTTGAGTATGAAAGCCCCTTGCCCGAGGTAATTAATTACCAGTGCGACAAAGACCAGATACCAGGCACGTTTGACCGGCCTGCGGCCGAGGTGCCCCATGTCCGCGTAGAGTGCCTCTCCGCCGGTCGCGCAGAGAATGACTTCTGAAAGTACGAAAAAACCGGCCATACCGTTTTTTGCCAGGAAGCCGATGGCATAATGAGGGCTGACGGCCGCAATAATACCGGGAAACGAAAAGAGGGCGATAATGCCTGATATCGTCAGGGCGGCGAACCAGACGACCATGATCGGTCCAAACGCTTTTGCCACCTTATCGGTTCCCTTGAATTGAAAAACAAAGAGGAATACGGCAATAATAGCGGCAATAAGGATCAGCATAGACTGGCTGAGCCCACTCAAAGAGGGGATCAGCAGGGCTCCTTCCACCGCAGAGAGGATGGAAATGGCGGGTGTGATGACACCGTCTCCCAAAAGCAGGGCGACGCCGAGGTAGGAGAGAAACGTCACAAAAACCATCTGCCGCCCCGGCTTGATCATACGCACCAGGATCTCGCGCAGAACGATGGTGCCACCTTCGCCTTTGCGGGAGAGGCTCATGGCAAGCAGGGCATATTCGATGTTAACGAGGATCATCAAGGTCCAGACGATCAGCGAGATAATCCCGAAAACGTTCTCCTCGGTCGGTTTGGTCAGCGCGATGATGACAGTCAGGGTATAGATCGGGCTGGTGCCGATGTCGCCGAACACCAGACCCATTGATTTAATAATGCCGCCCCAGAAAGAGTCGGCTTCGCTATGTTTCATGAATGCCTCCGCTAATAAAAAGAACCCTTATACACCGGCAGGCAGATGTTCTCAATCACTTTCTAGGACAACAGTTTGAGCCGATAGCCAACTCCCGGTTCGGTGATAATATGCTGTGGGCGGGAAGGGTCGCACTCCAGCTTGCGTCTCAGATTACTTATGTTGACGCGCAGTACGTGGGGCTGTTCCAGGTAAGCGATGCCCCAGATCTGTTTGAGAATCTGGGTGTGGGTCATGACCTTGCCGGCGTGGGAGACCAGCAGGCGCAGAATATCATATTCGGTCGGTGTCAACGAAACGTCTGCGCCGTCAAGCATTACCCGTCTGCTGCCTAAATCCACCTGCAGGCCGCCACTGGAAAACAGCGGTTCGGGAATTTCCTGCAGCGTGCGGCGCAGCGCGGCTCTGATGCGGGCCAGCAGTTCGCCGACGCCGAACGGTTTGGTGAGATAATCGTCGGCCCCGGCATCAAGCGCTGCGACTTTATCATTCTCACGATCACGTACAGAAAGCACAATGATCGGTACTTGGGACCATTCGCGGATCCGTCTGATTACCTCAATGCCGTCGAGATCCGGTAACCCAAGATCGAGCAGGATGACATCCGGCCTGAACGCCGCTGCCGCTGCCAGTCCGGAATGACCGTTCTCGGCTTCGTGCAGTAAAAATTCTTCACTGGATAATACCGTATGCAGAAAGCGCCTGATCGCCAGCTCATCGTCAATAACCAGGATGCGAGGTACATTGTCCGTCGTACGTTCTGTTGTCATAACTGGTGTCCCTCTAACGGCAACCGTATCACGATACTCAGTCCTCCGCCACTGCGGTTTTCCGCTGCGATTCTTCCACCATGGGCTTCAACGATCCCCTTGCAGATTGAAAGACCGAGGCCGGTACCGCCAGCCCCTTCGGGAATCGGAATACGGTAGAACTTGTCGAAGACCCGTTTCAGATCATGCTCAGGAACGCCTGGCCCTCTGTCGGCCACTTCAAGCATAAGCCACGATAAATCAGACGTAGCGATAATCTCGATCGGACTCCCCGGCGGCGAATATTTCAGGCTGTTCTCCAGCAGGTTTACCAGCACCTGGATCATCAGTACCAGATCCATCGGGACCAGCGGCAGTATCGGCAGCATTTTGAACGAAACCTTGCGGGTATCACCCCGTGTTTCCAGTACGGCCAGGGCACAACCCACCAGTTCCTGCACATCACACCGTTCAAGGTTCAGCTTGACTGCCCCCGCTTCGATGCGGGTCATATCCAGCAGATTACCGACAAACCGGTTCAGGCGTTCCGCTTCACTGCAGGCGGTATCCAGCAGTTCCTGCCGTGCAGATTCACCTAAATGAGCCCCCTCTTCCTTGAGGCTGGTCAGGACCCCGGTAACGGTGGAGAGAGGCGTGCGCAGATCGTGTGAAATTGAGTTCAGCAGTGCGCGTTCCAGGTTTTCACGGGCCTGAAGGATCTGAGCCTGCTCCGCCTGACGGGAGAAAAAAATGCGTTCCATGGCCATGGCTGCCTGGGTAGCAAAGGCATCCAGCAGGCGGCGATTGTCCTGTGAATGGTAGTCATGCTGATGTTCCAATTTTACACCCATAACACCCAGAACAGTGGAAGGGGTCTGTAATGGAAGGTAAATCAGCTCGGCAGATACCAGCGTATCAGTGGCACGCCCGGCCGGGTGACTGTTACGAAAGGCCCAATCGGCCACGGCCTGTTCTTTCATATCCAGAGTGAGCCCATCGCTGGTTGCCATAATATCAAGCCGTTCTCCTTCCGGCAGCAGTATCACCACCTGAGCATTGAGTGCCTCTTCTACATTTTTGAGCACCGCCTTCACTACCGCATCGCTATTCACAGAGGCGGCCAGATCGCGACTCAGGTAATAGAGACTGGCGGTCTGAACCTCACGGGTACGCATTACTTCAGCCCTCTCGCGGGCACGGGCGACAAGAGTGCTGATAACGACCCCCACCACGAACAGCCCCAGAAACGTCATAAGATACTGGGTATCAGCAACCACAAAGGTCATGCGGGGAGGAACGAAGAAGAAGTCAAAGGCCAGCACGCCACATAAAGCACAGGCAATTGCCGGTTTGCGGCCAAGGCGCACGGAAGCGATAACGACGGCTAAAAGGTAGAACATGACCATGTTGGTCGGTTCAAGAAACGGGCGCAACAGTTCGCACAAAACGGTAGCGGCTGAAACGAGTGCAACGCTGCCCGCATAACCGCTCAGTTCAAAAGGGGTGCGATGTTTGTGTACGGTGGCTTTGGCAGCGGTCTTATCCGGTTCGAAGCTGACGATTACGATATCTATCGCCCCGCTTCTCTGGATGATACGGTCCACAATCGGGGTTTGCAGGATTTTGCGCCAGCTGCGCCTGGTAGGTTTGCCCATCACAATCTTGGTGATGTTGTGCCGCGTGGCGTATTCCATAACCGCATCGGTTATATCGGTGGCGGACACGGATGCTACCTGGCCTCCCAGACTCTCAGCCAGTCGCAGGTCGCGCCAGATATGCTCCCGGTTCTCCCGAACATGACGACTATCCGTCGGTGTTTCGATGTACACCGTGAACCATTGCCCCTTCAACTCTTCGGCAAGGCGGCAGGTGGCGCGAATCAATTTTTCGCTGTAGGGGCTGCCGCTGACGCATACCAGCAGCCGTTCCGTCGTCGGCCACGGACCTGCGATGGATTGCGTCTCCATGTAGGCCCGCATTTGATCATCGACGCGGGCTGCGGTACGGCGTAGCGACAGCTCTCGTAGCGCCATCAAATTGCCGGGACGGAAGAACTTTTCAATGGCCTTGGCAGCCTGGTTGGGGATGTAAATCTTCCCCTCGTTCAAACGCTGAATTAGATCTTCCGGGGATATGTCGATCAGTTTGATCTCGAAGGCAATGTCCAGCAGTCGGTCAGGTATCGTCTCACGCACGGTGATGCCGGTGATCTGGGCCACTACGTCATTCAGACTCTCGAAGTGCTGGATGTTGACCGTGGTGTAGACATCGATTCCCGTTTCCAGTATCTCTTCAACATCCTGCCAGCGCTTCTCGTGTCTCGAACCGGGGGCGTTGCTGTGGGCCAGTTCGTCCACTAGAACGATCTGTGGCTTACGCGCAAGAATGGCATCAATATCCATTTCCGGCAGCAGGACGCCTTGATAATGAACTTCCTTGCGCGGCACGGCTTCAATTCCTTCCAGCAGTGCATCGGTCTCGCTACGACCATGGGATTCGACATAACCGACTACAACGTCGCGACCGTCTTTTTTACGCAGACGTGCCGCTTCCAGCATGGCGTAGGTCTTGCCGACCCCGGCTGCATAGCCGAGGAAAATCTTCAGCTTGCCCAGTTCGGCCGTAACTTCTTCAGCCTGAGCCAGCTTCAGCATTGCTTCGGGGGTGGGGCGTATGTCGTTGGGGTTAGTTGGCATTGAGTAATCTTTATTTTATTTCCGGGTCATACGATTCCGAACACTCAGCCACCATTGCCGCTTCGTAGATGGTTTCCGGCGCAATGTCCACTCCACCCGGCCAGCAGAGCACACCAAGCTCCCGGTTGAGGTCAACGGCATCGAAATAGCTTTTATCGGTAAAACGGCTGAACACTCCTCCACGGGAGGCGTATGAGGCCAGATCAACGATACCTCTGCGACCATTATCAAACTCCAGCTCTAGAATATATCCGTCCATTTTTTTGAAACTTATTATGTCATGCCACATGATTTAACCCCCTATCGTAATGGAGCAATTGGTTCCAGAGGTTTGAAGTCCATTGCCAACTCCCAATTTTTCAACAACTCTTCCTGATGGAGAGAAGCCCATTCCATGACGATGCCCAAAGCCCGAGGCGGGAATGTTCCGCCAATAATCGAAAGATCCTTGATTCTTATGGAAATTTTGTCGTTTCCATAACGAGCATGGAAATGAGGTGGGTTATGCTCGTCATGGAACATCGCGATGATGATGCCGTAGAATCGTGATATTTCGGGCATTGATGGGCTCCTGTGATGCATTTCTCGAACCATTCTGGATACGCGGAGTGTTGATAACTCACACCAAATTATCATATTTTGGTGAGTTCAGCCGCCAAAATCAATTAAAATTGGCGATTTGAGTTTAAATCTACTTCTCCCCATCCAAAGCCACATTCAACACAAGTACATTCACCCGCAGCGCCCCCATAAAACCAAACTGACGCTCTTCTATCTGTTTGCCGACAACTATGCGCAGCTGTTCTTCACTGATCCCACGCGCCTTGGCGATGCGAGGCACCTGCAGCAGGGCCGATTCAGGAGTGATGTGCGGGTCGAGTCCGCTGGCCGAGGCCTGCACCAGGTCGGCTGGAACCTTGCCAGTCACGCCGCTGTCGCGGAGCGCCTTGACCCGGTCGCCGACTGTCTTCAGGTAATCGGGGTTGGTCGGGCCAGCATTGGAACCGCCCGAGGCCATTGAGTTATAGCCAAAGTCGGTGGATGCGGAGGGACGCGGCCAGAAATATTTCGGGTCGGAGAAGGGCTGGCCGATCAGGGTTGAGCCAATTTCTTTGCCCCCCTTGTCGGATATGAAACTTCCCGCAGCCTGTTTGGGAAAGAGCGCATAGGCTACGCCGGTGACGATGGCCGGATAGATGCCGCCGCAGATGATGGTTAAAATGATGAAGAGCAGAATTGCCGGTTTTATTTCGTTCATGGGTTTTCTCCTTTGTTTTTACTTCCCCCTTTGCAAAGGGGGGGTAACATCGTTACACCATCATCCCAATAACCATATCAATCACCTTGATCCCGACAAACGGGGCAATCATGCCACCTACTCCGTAGATCAGCAGGTTGTGGACCAAGAGCTTCTCAGCCGGCATGGGACGGAACTTGGTCCCCTTCAGGGCCAGCGGCACCAGCATCGGGATGATGATGGCATTGAAAATAACTGCTGACAGGATAGCGCTGAACGGGCTGGCTAGCCCCATAACGTTCAGTACGCCCAGCTGGGGATAGATCGAAAGCAGTGCCGCCGGGATTATGGCAAAGTACTTGGCGATGTCGTTGGAGATACTGAACGTGGTCAAATTGCCGCGCGTCATCAGGATCTGTTTGCCAACTTCAACGATATCAAGCAGTTTGGTCGGATTGCTGTCCAGATCGATGATATTGGCCGCCTCTCTTGCCGGTTGGGTGCCGGTGTTCATGGCAACCGCCACATCGGCCTGGGCCAGAGCCGGAGCGTCGTTAGTGCCGTCGCCGGTCATGGCGACCATAAAGCCCTGTTCCTGGTACTCGCGGATCAGGCGCAGTTTCTCTTCGGGCTTGGCCTGGGCCAGAAAATCATCCACCTGGGCCTCGGCGGCGATGGCAGCGGCGGTCAACGGGTTGTCACCGGTGATCATCACGGTTTTTATGCCCATACTGCGCAGCTGGAGGAAACGCTCCTGAATACCTGCTTTGACGATGTCTTTCAGGTTGATAACTCCGAAAATTTCGCCATCTTTGCAGACTACCAGCGGCGTGGCACCGGCACGGGCAACACGATCGACAACTTCGGCAAGGTCAGCGGGAATGGCTGTACAACCCAGTTTTTTGACAAACGCAATAGTCGAGTCAGAAGCACCCTTACGGTACTGGTTGTCAGCCAGGTTTATACCGGAGAGGCGTGTGTCGGCACTGAACTCCACCACCTTGGCCTCCTTGGGTGTCTCCCTGCTCAGGCCATATTTATCTTTTGCCAACAGCACAACGCTGCGCCCTTCCGGGGTCTCATCTGCCAGTGATGCCATCAGGGCTGCCTCGGCCAGTTCCCGCTCGTTTTGCCCGCCTACCGGCACAAAGGCCACCGCCTGGCGATTGCCATGGGTTATGGTGCCGGTCTTATCCAGCAGCAGCACATTGACATCACCCGCCGCCTCAATGGCGCGGCCGGACAGGGCAATGACGTTCTTCTGAAATAGCCGGTCCATACCGGCGATGCCGATAGCTGGCAACAGCGCTGCGATGGTAGTCGGTGCCAGACAGACGAATAAGGCCACCAGGACCGTCAGCGACACCGGTGTGCCATGGCCGGCCACTTTGACACTGTAGATCGAGAGCGGACTGATGTTGGCGCAGACCAGCAGAAAGACCAGAGTCAGGGCGATCAACAATATCTCCAGAGCTACCTCGTTGGGAGTTTTACGCCGTTTTGCACCCTCAATCAGACCGATCATGCGGTCCAGGAAGGTTTCTCCCGGATTGGCGGTAATCCTGACGATAATGGCGCTGGAAATGACCGTGGTGCCACCGGTGACGGCACTGCGATCCCCGCCCGATTCGCGAATCACCGGGGCTGACTCTCCGGTCACTGCCGACTCGTTGATCAGGGCTGCTCCGGCCACGACGTCGCCATCGCCGGCGATCATTTCATTGGCCTCTACCAGAATTAAATCACCTTTGCGGAGCTGGCTGGCACCAACAGTGGTGAAGTTACCTCCAAATTCCGGTTTTTCCACCTGTTTGGCAGTTACATCGGTGCGGCTTTTGCGCAAACTTGCGGCACGAGCCTTGCCACGCCCCTCGGCCAGCGCCTCGGCAAAGGTTGAGAAAATAACGGTCAGCCAGAGCCAGATGGAAACACTGCCGGTAAACCAGGCCGGTTCTTTGTTGGCGCCTGTCAGTGACATGACAAAGGTGACCAGGGTGATAAGGCTGGCAATCTCGACACAGAGCATGACCGGGTTGCGCCAGAGCGTGCGAGGATCAAGCTTTTTAAGTGAATCAATCAGAGCGCCCTTCATGAGTTTAGCATCGAAGGCCGATTTCGGTTGTTGGATAGATTTTGACATGACTTAGTTACCTCCCAGCATGGTCAGATGTTCAACTATCGGTCCCAAAGCCAGAGCAGGGAAGAAGGTCAGTGCTCCAACAATCAGAATTACCAGCGTCAGCCAAATGGCAAAGGGTGCCTTGTCGGTCGGCAAGGTGCCGAGACTGGGGGGGATGTACTTCTTTTCGGCCAACGAACCGGCCATGGCCAGTACCGCGATGGCCGGGACATACCGGCCAATGGTCATAGCCAGTGAGCCGAACAGGTTGTAGAAATTGACGTTGGCGTTCAACCCGGCAAAGGCACTGCCATTATTATTGGCCATCGAAGCCAGGGCATAAAGCACCTCCGACAATCCATGGGCACCCGGATTGGACATGGAAGCCACCGCTTGCGGAGTGATCATGGCTATGCCGGACAGGATCAAAACTGAAACCCCGGCGGTCAGGATGACGAGAATCGACATCCACATCTCGCGTACCTCGATCTTTTTGCCCAAATACTCGGGTGTCCTGCCGATCATCAACCCGGAGACAAACACTGCGATGATAGCGAAGGCCAGCATGGTGTAGAGACCGGAGCCGACTCCTCCGAAGATGATTTCGCCCAGTAAAATCAGGGAGAGCGGGATCATGCCGCCGATTGGCGTCAGCGAATCATGCATGGAGTTGACCGCGCCGCAAGAGGTGCCGGTGGTGGCAACGGTGAAGAGGTTGCTCCCGGCCATACCGAAGCGAACCTCCTTTCCTTCCATGTTGATGCTTTGTACCCCCAGTTTGGCCACCAGCGGATTACCACTGCTCTCAGCGAATTGCAGAACACCAAAACAGCCCACGAGTACCACCAGCATCACCCCCAAGAGCATCCACCCCTGACGGGTGTTACCCACCATGACACCAAAGGTATACGTCAATGCGCCGGGGATCAGCAGGATCAGCAGTATCTCCAGCATATTGGAAAGTGGTGTGGGATTCTCAAAAGGATGGGCTGAGTTGGCATTAAAGAAGCCGCCGCCATTGGTGCCCAGTTCCTTGATCGCTTCCTGGGAGGCCACCGGCCCCATGGGGATGGTTACCTCTTTGACGATCACGTTCTCAGTAACCGGTTTGTCGGCGGCATCCTTGATCAGGTTCCCCTTGTCGTCCATCTTTGGCTTGTCATAGCTGGTGGACTGGATCAGCGGCACTGTTTTGTAGGCGCTGAAATTCTGAATCACTCCTTGGGAAACCAGTAGCAGAGCACCGATAATAGAGATGGGCAGCAGGATATAAAGGGTAGAGCGGGTCATATCGACCCAAAAGTTGCCGAGCAGGGAGGTTTTGCGCCGCACAAAGCCGCGGATCACGGCGATGGCGATGGCGATGCCGGTGGCGGCGGATACAAAGTTATGCACCGCCAAGCCTACCATCTGGGTGAAGTAGCTGGCCGCCTGTTCGCCCATATACGCCTGCCAATTGGTGTTGGTGGTGAAACTGACCGCCGTGTTGAGCGCCAATTGCCAGGTAAATGCCGGAATTTTCTGCGGATTGAGCGGCAGCAGATGCTGGGTCAATAGCATTATAAAGAGTCCCACGAACAACACCAGGTTGAAGAGCAGTACGGAGCCTGCGTAGTGCTTCCACCCCATTTCTTTTTCAGGATTCACCCCGCTGATGCGGTAAATCACCTTTTCGCAGGGCACAAAGAGCGGTGACAGGAAAGTGCATTCTCCCTGAAAAACCTTGGCCATGAAACTGCCCAACGGCCTGATCAGAGCAAGTAATACGAGGAAAAGGAGGATTGTTTGCAGCCATTCATGCATGTTCATGTTTTGCTCTCCCTGTTCGCTTCATCGATGTGAAGCAACTGTTTGGCGATGGCTATCGGAATTACTACCCATTCGTTATTCCGGCGGTCAAAAACCGGTACTTTGCCATGTTCATAAGCCGGAGGGGGAATGATCGTCATTCCCTCTTCATACTGAAGCATATCAAGCTCTTCGAAAGTTTCACCTTCATAGATGCCGTTTTCGCAATTAAATAGATAGGTTTTCATAATTGACCATGCCCTTTCTCTGTAGTGCTTTATGATCTCAAGATAGCAGTGAAGAGGTAAATTGGGTGTCAAAATAGGTGGAGAGAACGTCAAGAAAACATCAAGATACGTTTTTTTGCATTGATGAGGATTGTTTGAGTCGTGCTGACGGTAGGCAGGCTTTTGCCGGTTTTCTGTTTACACGGCGATGAAAACTGGTAGACTCTCGCCTTATCGCGCACAAGGAGAACTGTGATACAATGACCTGCCGCTATTTCAAGGTCGCTCATCGCGACATGGTTTTTCTCAAATTTATCCTGGAGGCATATGAGGGGATGAATGTCATGAGTACCGTTGATAACAAGGCCGGAATTATCCGCATCGCCATTATGCCCGGTTTTGTCGCTGATATGGATGAACTGCTGGCTGACCTGGGGCGACAGGTGCCGATGGAGCCGACCGAGTGGCGTGATGAACTCTGTACTTTCTGAACAAAACAACAGTAGAGGCCGCTATGCACTTACCCTGCTGCTCGCCGTCAATCTGCTCAACTACGTTGATCGTCAGGCGCTCTACGCGGTGTTCCCCCTGATCAAGGCCGACTTGAATCTCTCCGACACCAGCCTCGGCTTCCTCGGCAGCGCCTTTATGCTCTGTTATATGCTCGCTGCTCCTCTTATCGGACGATTGGGTGATCGCGGCAACCGTGCCCGTCTAGCTGCGGGTGGTCTCGCGGTCTGGAGCCTGGCAACGATGCTGTCCGGTTTGGCGGGGTCCTATCGCATGCTGCTGGCGGCACGTTCACTGGTGGGGGTGGGGGAGGCCAGTTTCGGCACGGTGTCGCCCGGTCTGCTGTCGGACTATTTTCCCCGTGAGAGTCGTGGGCGGATGTTGTCGCTCTTCTTTATCGCCATCCCGGTCGGGAGCGCTCTTGGCTATATCCTCGGCGGACAGCTCGGGCAGGCGTTCGGCTGGCAGACGGCCTTTCTGCTGGTTGGGCTGCCGGGGCTGTTTCTGGCGCTGCCGCTCTATTTTCTGCACGATCCACGTCAGAAGGGCCTTCAGGCAGAGTCACACCGGCCCGAACCTCTCTTTGCCGAACTTTGCCGCTTCTGGCAGAACCGCTCCTATGTCCATGCAACGCTGTCAATGGCCGCCATGACCTTTGCGCTCGGTGGTCTTGCCCAGTGGGCCCCTTCCTTTCTCCACCGCTCCTTCGGTCTCGAGGTCGCTCGCGGCAATACCCTGTTCGGAATGATCACGGTCGCTGCCGGTATTGTCGGCACCATGTCCGGCGGCTGGCTTGGCGATTATTTCCAACGCCGCTCTGCCACCGGCTACCTGTACGTTTCCGCATTCGGTTTTCTCATCGGCGCACCGCTGATGATTCTGGCGTTGACAACCTCGAATCTCACCATCTGCCTGGCCGCCATATTCGGTGCCGAGCTGTTCCTCTTTCTCAATACCGGCCCGCTCAATACCGTGCTGGTAAATGCTGTGTCTCCGGGGCGGCGCGCCATGGCTTTTGCCATCAACATTTTTGCCATTCACGCGCTCGGCGATGCCATATCACCGGCCATTATCGGTTCTCTGTCTGATCAGTGGGGGTTGTCGCGGGCGCTGCTGATTACGCCGCTGGCGGTACTTGTTGCCGCCGGCTTTGCCTTTTGGGGCGGGCGGTATGTTGAGGGGGATCAGGTATTAAGCGATGAGTGATGAGGGGCTAATTAAACCACTAACACTTGAAGGCCGCGTCCTGCGCCTGACACGTAAACGAATGTAAGCTCTGCCGGTTTTGCCTTCGCCTCTCCTGGTCGATAATCACTTATATATTCATAGCGGAATGACTTGATCCTGCTGTTTGGCGGCAATTCCAGACCCTCAGGAAGATCCCGGAGCCCCGGCCAGGAGCAGTGCTGTTGCTGGTCGGCGATAAAGGAGGGGAGCTTCCCCATCAGCGGCATCTCGACGTGGCAATAATCGAAAAACAGGGCATCGTGCAGTCTCGCTCGCTCTTCTGCGACCAACAACAGCGCTTCCGCAAGTCGCGCAAAAAGCTCGAAAACCCTCCGGCAGGAGAGGCTGGAGAGGTTTTCGGTGCCGGCCTGACGCGCCATCAGGTCGAGAATCCCGGAAAACGGTGTATGGCGCTCCAAAACGGTAAAAGCTGCTCTCAAACCGCCATGTCTGCTGAACAGGTCAAGCAGTCGCCCGATCGTTTCGATCCGGCAGATATCTTGATATGAAAGCCACGGATTGTGCAGGATTGTGTAGGGGGGCGCTGCGGAAAAGGCATATCCGTCACGGGCGGCAATTGACCGCATCGGCGCACCTTTGAGGACTTTAAGCGGTTCGATCTGAATCATATCCGGCTTCAGAGCTGCAATGGCCTGCAGGGATTCCAGGAAGCGAGGGTAATCCTCCCCCGGCAGGCCAGCCACCAGGTCGAGGTGCAGTTCGATCCGTGTTTCAGCCTTGAGTCGCCGCACGTTTGCAAAGATGCGCTCCAGATCCGCCGTTCGTCCAACTTGTTCGAGTGTTTCTGCTGACGACGACTGGACGCCGATTTCAAAATGAAAGGTCTGCTCCGGAACGCGCGCCAGGGTCAGCAGATTCTTCTCCGTCAGAAGGTCGGCGGCGATTTCAAAATGAAAGCGGCTCCCCCGGTTATGCTCCAGTATGAACGCCCAGATGGTGTCCGCGCGTGTGGCGTCATAATTAAAGGTGCGGTCCACCAGTTTTATCTGGGCGACACCGCTGGTCATCAAAAAGAGCAGATCTTTCTGTATCCTCTCCAGGGAGAAAGAACGCACTGCCCCTTCAACTGACGAAAGGCAGAACGCGCAGGAGAACGGACAGCCGCGAGATGTTTCGTAATAGACCAGCGGCTTGGCTAAATCCACCAGCCCCGCTGCAAACGGTGAGGGGAGTGAGTCAAGCAGCAATTGCGTGCGGCGTAACGGCCCTGCTGCCGTGTCACTGCCGTCACTGAAAAACAGGTTTTCGATCTCAGCCAGGCGCTCCTGCCGCAGAGATATCGGATCATCCAGCAGTGCTATAATCAGTTGCCTGAACGTCTCTTCTCCCTCCCCCTTGATCACGAAATCAACTGCAGGGTTGTCATGCATAAGATCGAAGATGCCGAAGGAAACTTCCGGCCCACCCAGAACGATCATCGTCTCCGGTACAATCATTTTGATGTCGGAAATGACTTTCAGCGTCAGTTCGATATTCCAGATGTAACAGGAAAAGGCGATCAGATCAGCCTGCTCGGCCATGACGAGTTTGAGGAGATGCTCGCGCGGTTCATTGACAGTCCATTCGCGGATAGTGAAATCGGCATCAGGGATATCACGGCAGTACGCGGCAAGGCAGGGGAGCGCCAGCGATGCGTGCGAGTATTTGGCGTGCAGGGTGGTGAGAAGTATTTTCATAAGTTGGGGTTTGCGCAACTCCTGACATTAGAATGGTATCGTATATCTGCCGTCTTTACTCTGAATCCTGGTATTGAATGTTTCTGAAAGCCTGTTCAGTTTTTCAATAACGGCTGCACCCTTTGCCCCCGTCAACAACTGCGGCTGAAAACTGACCCGCCGGTTTTGGACATCGAGCGGCAGAATTTCGGCTTCCCGTCGATCTTCGGCGAATGTAAGGCGGAGTATGGCGCTGACGTCTGCAACAGAACTCTTGCTGGCAAAGGTGAAGTTACCGAGACTGTAAAAAATAATGCCGCTCTTGTAGCGCTCAACCCCCTGTAGTATGTGTGGATGATGTCCGATAATGACATCCGCCCCGGCTTCGATGGCGCTGTGGGCAGCATTGCGCTGATACTGCTGCACAGTTTCGGTCGCCTCTTTTCCCCAATGAAAGGAGACGATGACGTAATCTGCCTGACTGCGGGCGCCGGCTATATCGGCAATCACCAGCTTTTCATAACCGGGCGCAGTCCCTGGTCGGTCCTGCCGGGCAAAAAACTCTACCGGTTGAGTTAATGAGAAAGCAAGAAAGGCAATTTTTTTGCCTTTAATGGAATAGAGCGCCATTTTCCGGGCCTCTGAGAGGCTTTCGCCGGCGCCTATCGAGGCGATGCCATTATCACTCAGGTGCTGAAGTGTCTCTGCCAACGCTTCAGCGCCAAAGTCCATGCTATGGTTGTTGGCGAGTGTTACCAGATTGAAACCGGCGTTCCTGAGAGCTTTCGCAACCGGCGGTTCTGCCCGGAAGCGATATTTCTTTTCGGAATATTCCTTTCCGCCTGTCGCAATGGGTGATTCAAGGTTGGCAAGGTTGATATCGCCCGCTGCCAGTTCTTTTCTGACGCCATTGAACGGGTGGTCATACCCTTTCTGCCGCAGCAGTGGCGCCCATTTTCCGGCAAGCATGATGTCGCCCACCGCATTGATGATAATCTCCTCCGCATGCAGCTGCAGCGGCTGGCAGAGGAGTGTGGCAAGCATAAGAATGTACGTCAGAATTGGTTTCATCGGGCTCTTTTGCATTGACGTGTACCGGCGCAAGTGCTACAAAATACACGCTTACTATCTAAAAATAAAGGTGTTTCCCCATGCTTGATATGAAATACATTCGTGAAAATCTGGATGAGACTGAGCGGAGTCTCTCTACCCGAGGCGGTCAATCCTATCTCGGCGGCTTCAGTGACCTTGATGAACGTCGCCGTGCGCTGCTGAAAGAGGGCGAGGCGCTCAAAGCGCTGCGCAACTCCGTCTCGGATGAGATCGGTCGCACCAAAGACAAAAGTCAGGTTCAGGACAAGATCCTTGAGATGCGTGAAGTCTCCCAGAAAATAAAGAGTCTGGACGAGGAACTGAATCAGGTTGATGCCGAGCTGAATTTATTCCTGTTGACGGTACCGAATATTCCTCATGCAGCAACTCCGGTCGGCACTTCCGAGAACGACAATGTTCTGGTCAGATCATGGGGCGACCCCATAACATTGCCATTTGATGCGATGGCGCATTGGGACCTCGGCGAGAATCTCGGCATCCTTGACTTTGAACGGGGCGCCAAGATAACCGGTGCGCGTTTTACGCTCTATCGTGGCTCCGGTGCCCGGTTGGAGCGGGCTCTGCTTAATTTTATGCTCGATCTGCATACCGACAGCCACGGTTATCTGGAGGTATTGCCACCTTTTATGGTAAATCGGGAGTCAATGCAGGGAACCGGGCAGCTCCCCAAATTTGAAGAGGATCTGTTCAAGCTGGTCGATCCCGATTTTTTCCTGATTCCGACCGCCGAGGTGCCGGTAACCAATATCCATCGCGGCGAAATTCTCAAAAAAAGCGACCTCCCGATCAGCTATTGCGCGTATACCCCCTGCTTTCGCCGCGAGGCCGGTTCGTACGGGAAAGATACCCGTGGTCTGATTCGTCAGCATCAGTTTAACAAAGTTGAACTGGTAAAATTCGTCCACCCGACCGAATCGGATGCCGCTTTGGAAACATTGACCGGGCATGCCGAAAAGGTACTGCAGCTGCTCGGCCTGCCGTACCGCGTTATGGCCCTCTGCAGCGGTGATATCGGCTTCTCAGCGGCAAAAACCTACGATATCGAAGTCTGGCTGCCGGGGCAGAGCTGTTACCGCGAAATTTCCTCGTGCAGTACGTTCGGCGACTTTCAGGCACGCCGTGCGTCGATCCGCTTCCGTGAGGACGAAAAAGCCAAGCCGGAGTTTGTCCATACTCTGAACGGTTCAGGTCTTGCCGTGGGGCGTACCGTGGTAGCGATTCTGGAAAACTATCAGCAGGAAGACGGCTCAGTCTGTATACCTCCGGTTTTGCAGCCGTATATGGGCGGTCTGGAGCGAATTACGCGTTTGTAGGCGGTTAGTATTTGAAAATCTGAAACAGCTGTGTTATAAAGTCCGCCATGACATTGGAGAGGTGGCCGAGTGGTTTAAGGCAGCGGTCTTGAAAACCGCCGAGTGTAACAGCTCCGTGAGTTCGAATCTCACCTTCTCCGCCATAAATAAAAACAGCGGTTAGCTTTAAAAGAGCTGGCCGCTTTTTTTATGCAGAAAACTGGCTGTGGGACACATACGGGACAAATGAAATTATATCGATGCGCGGGGCTGTAACAAAAATCAACTTCGTCATTTTACGTTCTCCAGGACGAAAACCCCTGCCTGAGTAATACAAAGCCCTGCTGTTCCCGGATGGAAATCGGGAGTATGTAACCGGCGGCCTTTTTTTGTTTCTGATTCTTGCGCTTCATGGTTTCTTGTTGTATCTTATTGCAACGGAGGTGCACCATGACTGCTTTAAAATACGTGGTTTATCAAGAGGGCAAGTATTACGTTTCACAATGCCTCAATGTCGATGTTGCCAGTTTTGGCAAAACGATCGATGAGGCGGTGAAAAACCTTGCCGATGCCGTCGAGCTGTATTTGAGGGATGATTTACCGGCAGCGCCGTACATGTTCCATGAGGTAGGAAACGCATTGATCGGAGAGTTTGCCGTCAATGCCTAAACTCTACACCTCACGGCATATCATAAGCGTTTTGATAAAAAATGGCTTTTATGAGGTATCACAGTCCGGCAGCCACAAGAAGTTTTACAACGGCATCTCTACAACCATAGTTCCGGCTGGAAAGCGTGAAATTCCCATCGGTACATTCCTTTCAATAGTCAGGCAGTCAGGAGTATCACGGACTGAATTTGATAAATGACTGTCAGCGGGGAGTGATCGAGATGAAACATTACGGCTTTGATGTTTTTTGGAGTGATGAGGATGGCGGCTATATTGCCACATGTCCGGACTTTCCCGGCCTGTCAGCTTTCGGGGAGAGTGAGGAACAGGCATTGAGCGAGGGCAAAGCGGCCTTGCGGCTGTTCCTGGAATCGATACAGACCGAAGGGAAGCGAGCGCCACGGGCTACAACTCTGCAAAAGTTTCGACGGCCTTTCAGCAGATCGACAGCACGGCGGGCGGTTGCAGCATAACGGCGGTAATGTCAGTATTCCGTTTAATTCAATGAAAATTATTGTATCCGCTACTAAAAATATATTCCGTGCAATTTAAACCGTCAATCGTGTTCAGTGCATTTTCAGTGCATTTAATGTCAACAACAGTCAATAATAAATAGAACTCACTAATAAAATAAATGGAGTAAATAGCTGAATGTATTATGATAGTCTATTGTATCCAGTTGTAAATAATAGGTTTTTACCAGACTTGAAAACCGCCGAGTGTAACAGCTCCGTGAGTTCGAATCTCACCTTCTCCGCCATTAAAAAACAAGCGGCTCGCTTACATGGGCAGCCGCTTTTTTGTTAATACTGCACGAAATTTCTCCAAAACAATCAAAGAAAGCGGGGTGAGACATGCCGAGATCAATGGCAATAAATCGGATAGAGCAACAAATTGAGGCACTGCCACCGGTTGAGCAGATCATGATGCTTGAGCGTATAGTTCAACACCTTAAACAGCTTCTATTAGCTCAGCCTATCACTGTTGCACCACAAAAAGAAGGCAAAGGGATCGCAGAAAAACTGAATCAAGTTTATAAAACCGAGACATCCCGTTTGGATCCTCAGTTAATTAATGCCCAGTGCACCTCTTTTAGTCGGGATGAGTGGTGATGAAACGCGGTGAAATATGGTGGGCTGATCTCCCCGACCCGGTAGCCTCGGAACCTGGGTATCGTCGGCCACTTGCCATTATCCAAGTTGATGAATTTAACCGGAGCCGTATCAACACGGTCATGGTCGTTGTTCTGACAACAAACCTTCGGCTTGCCGAGGCTCCGGGAAATGTTCTGTTAAAATCAGTGCAAACCGGGTTGCCTAAAGATTCAGTGGCTAACGTTTCTCAAGTACTAACAGTGGATAAGTCCTTTTTGACTGAAAAAGCTGGTAAATTGCGAAAGTTGGAACTACAGAAGATTGAGTCCGGATTACGACTGGTATTGGGTCTGTAATTCTTGAGTGATGTACGGATGAGATGAGTATTTTGAGACTTAAATAAAGGCGAGATAAGTAGGAGTCCCGGAATTCCCCCGAAAGGAAGATAACCATGAAAGTTTATATGCCTGGGCGTGCTTTGGCTGTTATAGCTCTCTTGCTCCTCATGATGGCTTGTGCCGCTTCAAAGCCTGGCTTACGAGCATACCGCCAGGGTGACTATGCTGCTGCAATAAAGGAGAGTACACCTCATGCAGAAAATGGAGATGCATACTCTCAATGGCTGCTTGGTTCCTCCTACGCTAATGCCGAACCACCAATTAAAGACATTCGTGAAGCAGAGCGATGGATAAAAAAAGCGGCTGATCAAGATTTTGTTCCGGCAATGGTGGACCTGGCAAAAATAAGTTTATTTTATGACTCTGTGAAAAATGAACAGGTTGCGTATGGATGGTATCAGAAAGCCGCCAATTATGGTAATTCTGAAGCTCAATTCATGCTGGGCTTATATAGCTTCTCAGGAACAGGGGGATCTGCCAAAGATGATGTAAAAGCATTTACGTGGTTGCTGCTCTCGGCAAAACAGGGGCATCCGCTTGCTAAATTGATGTTGGAAAAAAGTAAGGATAAAATCAGCCAGATGGACCTTGGAAAAGCACAACAGATGGCAAGTGAGTGGAGACCGATCAACACCAAAAAGGAGGAATAGGGCCTGCATGCTTCAGGTCTTTTCCTCGTTTTATAAATGGTTCTGAAAGTATAACGTTTTAGTGGTCCCTACGTGAAAACCACCCGTTGTCGGTTGCAAGGAGGCCGAAGTCCTTGTCTGGATAGCGGCCTTTTTTCATGAATAATTCTATAATTGAGAAGACCGCTTTGTCAAAGATTATGGTATATAGCCACTATGACCAGAACACTTTTCTCCATAATCGGTACTATTCTTTCGCTGGCACTCATGCTGAATGGTTGTGCCGCAGTCTATGTGCCGGTCAGCTGGGATTACAGCACCGAAGTACAGAAACTGTCTCGTTCAGATATGCTGCTGGTGATACTGTATGACCGCTACGACCCGGACCGGCAAACCCTGCGTGGCACCGGAGCTTCGTTTCAGGAGGTGCTCATGCCGGTCGAAGTCAAGCACCATCTCGGTGCCTACCGTAAAGATACGCAGCTTATCTACCGTAATCTCTACAACGAGTATACGACTGCCCGTTTACGCGAACTGCTCGTTCACGAATTTGCCCATCATATCTGGTTCACTTCCATGACACCGGCCCAGCGTGAGCAATGGGAAGAGCACCTGGTGCGCAATCCGAGCCCTGTGCAGGTCATGGTGCGCCGTGCTTACGGTAGGTCAACTGATTACGCAGCTGAGGATTTCGCCTTTACGGTTGAGTCCGCCCGGCCAGTCGATATCAAGGAGCTCGCCGATATTGGTGTGATTACGATCAAGGAGCGTGACACGCTGCTTGCAATGGGGATTCCGCACCACGTCGGGTCGCCTCAATGTGGTCCTGGGCCTTGCGCGTCAAGAGAACGCCAATTTAATTGACTATGCCTCGTATAAAGTGATAAGAATCGGGCACTAATCATGTTGCGCGACTATACAATTGAGATAATGGAGATTGATTATGGCGAGAGAATTTGAAATATGTAAATCCAGTCACTTAAAGGCGGGCTCATCTTTTGCCCGACCGACTCAGATTTTTCCTAACAATGTAAATATCAATGATCCTGCAATTACTGTAATGACTGATCTGAGCAAAGTTTCAATGGTCGTTACCCGTCCCAACATAACCATGGATACTGCTAATGCGAAGATGATCCGGTATGGAGTGCGAATGTTGCTGGTTTTGGACAGTAACGATAATATTGCAGGAGTGTTGACTGCGTCTGACATATTGGGTGAAAAACCGATACGTTTTCTGCAAAACATGGGGGGCACCCATGCGGATATTCTGGTGCGTGACCTTATGAAACCGCAGCGTGAACTGGAAGTATTCAATATTGAAGATGTTAGAAACGCAAATGTGGGCCAGATAGTTGCGTCACTCAAAGCAGCTGGCAGGCAGCACGGATTGGTCGTTGCCGAAGGTAATGATGGCAAACAGACGGTGTGCGGTATATTTTCAGTCACTCAGGTAGCCCGTCAATTACGCTTGGGATTAGATGAAATGTTTTCAGAAGTAGAGGCAGTTGTTTCCCTCAGTAACTAATCTAATCTGCGGCGACATATCACCTTCAACACTACTATAAAATCGAGCGGCTGACCTTTAAATGGGTTGCCGTTTTTTTTTTGTCAAAATCAAAGTATCCACTGTTACATTTGTGATCAGGGAGGCACACATGCCGGAACTTCCGGAAGTTGAAGTAACCCGCCGCCGGCTGGAGCGGGTACTGGTGGGAAAACGCTTCACGCAGGTGGTGCTGCGTGTGACAAAATTGCGGCTTCCGGTGCCTGCAGAACTTGCGGAGATAGTACCGGGTTTGACACTGCAGGCCATTACCCGGCGCGGCAAGTACCTGCTGTTCGACTGCGGCAGCGGCTGGCTGCTGGTACATCTCGGCATGACCGGTTTTTTGCGGCTGCTCCGTGGTGCCTCGCCGCCGGGAAAACATGATCATCTCGATTTTTTCTTTGTTGACGGCTCCCTGCTCCGCTTTCATGATCCACGCAAATTCGGCATCGTTACCTGGTTTACCGGTGATCCGAAACAGCAGCGACTATTGGCAGAGATCGGGCCGGAACCGCTGACGGGTGCGTTTAACGGCGTATACCTCTTCAACTCGGCCCGAGAGCGGAAAGTTGCAGTCAAGCAGTTTATCATGAATAGCTCCGTGGTTGCCGGTGTGGGAAATATCTATGCCAACGAGGCGTTATTCCGTGCCGGTATTCGCCCGGACCGTGCCGCCGGGACGTTGACCGCTCAGGAATGTGCTCTGCTGGCAACGGTTATTCGCGATGTCCTGGAAGAATCAATCGGTTCAGGGAGCACCTGCCGGGTTGCCGAGGGAACGGTGGACTATCATCCTCTCAACCTCAAGGTTTACGGGCGAAGCGGTGATACGTGTTCCGTGTGCGGGGAGCGCCTTGAAGAAATCCGGCTCGGAAACCGGAGCAGCGTATTTTGCCGCAGCTGTCAAAAGTGAGCAGTGATGGGAAGCCCGCACTACTTTCCCTGTCAATCCGTGTCAGATAAAACCTTGCGATACATCAGCCGGATATGCTATTTTCTACCCCCTTAATCTGCATACCCTATCCTTCAGGAGATACTCCCTCATGGCAGAAAAAAACAACACAGTGGAGAAAAACAAGGCGATTGATCTGGCTTTGAGTCAGATCGAAAAACAGTTCGGTAAAGGCGCAATCATGCGGCTCGGCAATGATGAAGCACTTCCGGGGGTTGAAGCTATCTCCACCGGCTCCATCTCCCTCGACATGGCTCTCGGGGTTGGCGGTGTGCCTCGCGGCAGGGTGATTGAAGTATACGGTCCTGAATCATCGGGTAAAACAACGCTGGCGCTGCACATTGTCGCCGAAGCGCAGAAAACGGGCGGTATTGCCGCTTTTATCGATGCCGAGCATGCCCTTGACATCGGCTATGCCCGTAAGCTTGGCGTAAAAACCGATGATCTGCTGGTATCGCAGCCGGACACCGGCGAACAGGCGCTGGAAATCACCGAAACTCTGGTCAGAAGCGGTGCCATCGACGTTCTGGTTGTTGACTCGGTTGCCGCTCTGGTGCCCAAGGCAGAGATTGAGGGCGATATGGGTGATTCCCATATGGGGCTGCAGGCCCGCCTGATGTCTCAGGCGCTGCGCAAGTTGACCGGCATTATCAGCAAGTCGAACTGCTGTGTCATTTTCATCAATCAGATCCGTATGAAGATCGGCGTCATGTTCGGCAACCCGGAGACGACCACCGGAGGCAACGCGCTTAAATTCTATGCGTCGGTACGCATGGACATCCGCAAGATAGCCACTCTGAAACAGGGAGATCAGATTATCGGTTCCCGCACCCGCGTCAAGGTTGTCAAGAATAAGGTCGCCCCCCCGTTTAAAGAGGTTGAGTTTGATATTCTCTACGGCGAAGGGATTTCGCGTACCGGCGATGTGCTCGACCTGGCGGTGGATAAAAACATTGTTGAAAAGAGCGGTGCCTGGTACTCCTACGGCAAGGAGCGCATCGGTCAGGGCCGCGAGAATTCCCGCACCTGGTTGACCGAGCATCCGGACACGCTGTCTGAAATTGAAGGCCGACTGATGGACCTTCTCAAACCTGCCCCGGCTGTCGATAAAGTCTGATTTTTTCGGACCGGTCCGACTCGTCAGGCCGGTCCGAAAGCTTGAGGTACACCATGGATCTGAACGAAATACTTACCATTGCCTTTAAGGCCAAGGGTTCTGATATTCATGTCAAAACCGGTCTGCCGCCAATTGTCAGGATCGATGGCCGACTGCACCCGATTCCAAACGCCCCGCGTTTATCGCCTGATTTTGTCTCTGATACGGCCAACTCGATGATGAATGATCGTCAGCGGCGCATATTTGAGGAGAATTTTGAAGTCGATCTGGCCTATGCCGTGCCCGGTCTGGGGCGTTTCAGAGTCAGTGTCTACCGTCAGCGCGGCACTGTGGCGATGGTATTCCGATCAATTGCTTTTGTTATTCCGACACTGGAGGGGCTCAATCTGCCTCCCGTTATCCAGAAAGTCTGTAAAGAAGAGCGCGGCCTGATTCTGGTGACCGGAACGACCGGATCGGGTAAGTCAAGTACCCTGGCCGCCATGATTGACGCGATCAATCAATCCCGTACCAGTAACATCATCACTATTGAAGACCCGGTCGAATTTCTGCATCGGGACAACAAGAGCATCATCAGCCAGCGTGAAATCGGCACCGATACCCACACCTTCTCGGCGGCCCTGAAGAGTGCGCTCCGTCAGGATCCGGATGTCATCCTGGTGGGGGAAATGCGCGATTATGAAACTGTTGAAACCGCCATGACAGCTGCTGAAACCGGGCATCTGGTCATGTCCACCCTCCATACCTCGGATGCGGCCGAAACCATTAACCGCATTATCGGGGTGTTTCCTCCGTATCATCAGCGCCAGGTACGGATTCAGCTTGCCAGTATTATCAAGGCGGTTATTTCCCAACGGCTGGTGCCACGGGCAGACGGTAAGGGGCGGGTTCCGGCAGTTGAGGTTATGCTGGCCTCGGCGCGTGTCAGGGAATGTATCGATGACAAGGACAAAACCAAACAGTTAAATGATGCCATTTCGCAGGGGTATGTGTCATATGGTATGCAGAGTTTTGATCAGTCACTGATGAAACTCTTTTCTCACAAACTGATTACATATGAAGAGGCGTTGCGACAAAGTTCCAACCCGGACGATTTTGCCCTCAAGGTGTCCGGCATTTCATCAACTTCCGACGCCTCCTGGGAAGGTTTTGAAAATAAACCTGATGACCCGGCTGTCGAGTTGGAGAAGCTTGATATTGAAAAATACTGAACCGTTACCGTCTGACAAGGTCTACCCGTATACCGTGCGGTTGCTGACCGGTCGGGACTACACGGTTGCCGGAATCCGGAAAAAGCTGATGCTGCGCCAGGTTGCCGGGCAGGATATTGATGACACGATTCTCCGTCTGCAGCGTGAAGGATGGCTTGATGATCAACGCTTTGCCGCCCGGTTTGCCGAGTCTGCACGTGCCTCCGGCCGTTATTTCGGAGCCCGTCTCCGCTTGGAGATGCGCCGGCGCGGATTCGATGCGGATGTCGTCAATGAAATTCTGGCACCGCTTCTTACCGGGAGCGATGAAAATTCCGAGGTCAGGTCGGCGGCAGAGCGACGCTCCCCCGGATTTTCCTTTTCAAAGGCGAATGAGCGAGATAAGCGACGAATGATCGGGTTTCTACAGCGGCGTGGTTTCGGGCTGTCAGCGATAGTGCGGGCGTTACGGAGTGACGAATAAATAATACCAATTCCAAATCAAAGCTCCATCTTCGTTGGCTCGTCTTCGGCTCCTCAGCATACTGTTTGTATGCCTTCGTCGCCTCATTCCTCGCCGCCTTGATGGCATCTTTAATTTGAAATTTGAATAATCTAGCGAGGGTGTTATGACAGGAACAGAAATTCGGGCACGTTTTCTAACGTATTTTGCCGATCGTGGTCACACGGTTGTATCAAGTTCGGGGATTCTCCCCAAAAACGATCCGACCCTGATGTTTGCCAATGCCGGTATGAACCAGTTCAAGGACTGTTTTCTCGGTCTGGAGGATCGGGGTTATTACCGGGCGGCCAGTTCACAGAAGTGTGTCCGTGCGGGCGGTAAGCATAATGATCTTGAAAATGTCGGTCGGACGGCACGGCACCATACTTTTTTTGAAATGCTGGGGAATTTTTCTTTCGGTGATTATTTCAAGAAAGAGGCGATCGCCTATGCCTGGGAGTTTCTGACGGTCGAATTGAAACTCGACAAAAGCCGCCTGTATGTAACGGTGTACACCGATGATGACGAAGCGGCCGATATCTGGCATTTCCAGGAAGGCATTCCGCGTGAACGGATTTTTCGCTTCGGCGAGAAGGATAATTTCTGGTCGATGGGCGATACCGGTCCGTGCGGGCCGTGCAGTGAAATTTTCTACGATCAGGGCCCCGAGATAGGCTGTGACCGCCCGGAGTGCAACGTCGGCTGCGATTGTGACCGGTATATGGAAATCTGGAACAACGTCTTCATGCAGTTCAACCGCTCAAGTGACGGTACTCTGACACCGCTGCCGAAACCGTCGGTCGATACCGGCATGGGACTGGAGCGTGTTTCGGCGGTTATGCAGGGTGTCACATCAAACTACGACATCGATATCCTTCAGGGAATAATCCGTCATATCGAACGGTTGACCGGAAAAAAATACGGCGCTGATGAGAAAGACAATATCTCGATGCGGGTTATTGCCGACCACGCCCGTGCCGTGACGTTCCTGATCTGCGATGGTGCACTTCCGTCCAATGAAGGTCGCGGCTATGTGCTGCGGCGTATCATGCGCCGGGCGGCCCGTCATGCCAAGATGCTCGGCTGCGCCGAACCGATGCTGTTCAACATGGTTGATGCGGTGCGTGAAGTCATGGGTGATGCCTATCCGGAGCTGCAGGAACGCGAAGAGTATATCAAAAAGGTAGTACTGGCCGAAGAACAGCGCTTTATTGAAACGCTTGACCGTGGTCTGGCTATTCTCAACGATGAGGTCACCCTGCTGCGTGGTGCCGGCAATACTGTCATTCCCGGTGAAGTGCTGTTCAAGCTGTACGACACCTACGGTTTCCCGACTGATCTGACCGCCGATATCGTCGAGAGTGAAGGTTTTACCATCGATGAAGCCGGTTTTGAAGCCTGCATGGAGCGCCAGAGAGCACAGGCCCGTGAACACTGGAAAGGTTCCGGTGAAGAGGGGATCGCCCTGATCTACAAGGAGCTTCATAACAGCGGCGTGCGCGGACGCTTTGTCGGCTATGACGAAATGTCGGCCTGTGCGCCGGTACTGGCTATTATCCGGGACGGTGTTCGTGTTGAAGCTGCTGTAGCGGGAGATTCTGTGGCGGTGATAACGGAGAAAACCCCCTTTTACGGTGATTCAGGGGGGCAGAAAGGTGACTGCGGTACCATTTCAACCGCTCACGCCCACCTTGTGGTCGATACTGCCAGCCGCCCTTTTCCCGACATGGTTGTGCACCATGCCGTAGTCACAGAAGGGGTTCTCAACGCCGGAGAGACAGCAGACCTGAAAGTGGCGCAGACGGAGCGTGACGCCACCTGTCGCAATCATACCGCGACACATCTTCTGCAGAGCGCTCTGCGCCAGGTATTGGGTGAGCATGTCAAACAGGCCGGATCGCTGGTTTCCCAGGGGCGGCTCCGTTTTGACTTTACCCACTTTTCTGCGCTGACTGATAGTGAGCTTCGCCAGGTCGAGACGATGGTCAACCGGTTGATTATGGCCAATGATCAGGTGATAACGCGTGAAATGAATATCGCTGAAGCGATCGATGCCGGCGCGACCGCACTCTTCGATGAAAAGTACGGAGATTCTGTTCGTGTCGTTGCAGTCGGCGATGTCAGTATGGAGTTATGCGGCGGTACGCACGTGCGGGCTGCCGGCGATATCGGACTTTTCAAAATAGTCTCCGAAGCGGGCATCGCCGCCGGGGTGCGCCGCATTGAGGCATTGACCGGTCTCGGGGCGCTTGATTTTGTCCGCCAAATGGAGGACGAACAGCGGGAAATAGCGGCATTACTTAAATCTGATGCCGGCAATTCACGTGACAGAGTTGAAAAGCTACTGGCACGTCAGAAGGAACTGCAGCGGGAAATTGAAACGTTGCACGCCAAACTTAATGCTGCCGCCTCCGGAGATCTGTTGTCACAGGCGGTTGAACTGCACGGAGTCAAGCTGCTTGCCGTACAGGTCCAGGTTGAGGATATCAAGGCGTTGCGCGAGCTTTCTGATGTACTGAAGGATCGAATCGGCGCCGGGGTGATTGCTCTTGGTGCAGATATTGCTGGTAAGGCTAATCTCCTTGTTGCAGTGACGAAGGATTTGAGCCAAATCATCAAGGCCGGTGACATCATTAAACAGGTTGCCCCCCTCATTGACGGCAGTGGCGGCGGTAAACCGGAACTTGCCCAGGCTGGAGGAAGTCGTCCGGATAAGCTTGTGGATGCGTTGACAGCTGTTTCTTCACTCCTTGCCGGGCGCAATAAATAAGAGGATATCGAGGGGATCTCAGTATGCCGGATCGGCTCTCACATACCAGGAAACACTGCTCACGAACGTCACTGGCAACTATTTTAGTTGTTGATGATGATCCGGTAATTCGTATGATGTGTGAACGGGTTCTCAAAAATTACCGGGTCTTGCAGGCCGGTACCTGTGAAGATGGGCTCCGGATATACGAAACGGAGCACGTTGATCTGATCCTTTCCGATATGCAGATGCCGGGGAAATCGGGAATTGACCTTCTCAGGCAGGTGAAAAATATTGATCCAGCAGCCGCCGTGATCATTATGACCGGATTTGCGGACAAAGAGATCATACTGAATGCTCTTAAAGAAGACGCGGATGATTTTATCAGTAAACCTCTTAATCTGTTGCAAATGGAAACTGCTATTGAAAAAACCCTGGAAAAAAAGGCTCTTAAAGAAGAATTGGTTGACATAAAACATTCTGAAGAACTGAAGAATGTATTTCTTTCTCTGATATCACACAAACTTCGTACCCCGATTACCGGGATTTCTCTCCTGCTGCAGAATTTGCAGTCTGGGATGTTTACTTCGGAAGACCCTATTTTTCTCGATAGCCTTGACATGGCCATCGCAGAGACGCGCTATCTTGACCACCTTGTTGCAGATCTGCTTGCCTTCAGCCAGGTGATGTCGAGTAGTGACGAAATCAGCAAAATTCCGGATGATTTGAATGGAATTGTTGCTGATGTGCTGATGCAGTGTCGGGAAGAGCATGGTATTTTCGATGTAGAGCTTGAGACCGCCCCGCGTACTCTGCCGCCTGTGCTGCTTGATGCTGCAAAGATTCGCTTTGCACTGTATCAGGTGGTGGATAATGCGTTCAAGTTTTCCGGCGAGAAGGGGCACGTTTCTATCAGGATAGGAAGCCACGTTGATACGGTATTCATCGTTGTTTCAGATTCCGGGATAGGAATTCCTGAATTCGAAATAGCCAAGGTGTTTGAAAAATTTTATCAGATTGACCCGGATAACACCGGACAGATACGAGGTTTTGGCCTGGGACTCTTCTATGCCCGTGAATTTGTCAGGCAGCATGGCGGCAGCATCAGTCTCACCAGCGAGGCCGGTTTAGGCACTACGGTGACGATAAGTCTGCCGGTGAATGGGTGATGGGTGAAGGGAATTTCAGGCGTAAGGATCCAGCATGAAACAGTTAATCGAAAAAGCAAATACGCTGATGGAGGCCTTACCGTACATTCGGCGCTTTTCCGGAAAAACCTTTGTCATCAAGTACGGCGGGCATGCCATGGCGGACGAAAAGCTGAAAGAATCGTTTGCACTTGATGTTGTCCTGCTCAAGTCATTGGGGATCAATACCGTTATCGTTCATGGCGGCGGGCCGCAGATCAATGATACGTTGAAGCGATACGGGATTGTTTCCGAGTTTGTGCGCGGCATGCGTGTCACCGACACAGAAACGATGCAGGTCGTCGAAATGGTGCTGGCGGGTCAGGTCAACAAAGAGGTAGTCGGCTATCTCAACCAGCATGGCGGTCGTGCGGTCGGTCTCTCCGGAAAAGATGGTACCCTGCTGCTGGCGAAAAAACTGCTGCAGGAAGTCAAAAATGATGACGGTTCCCATAGTATGGTTGATATCGGCTATGTCGGTGACGTGGTCAAGGTAAACACCGACCTGATCAGCACACTGGAACAGGGGAAATATATTCCGGTTATTGCGCCGATCGGTGTCGGGCCGGAAGGGGAGAGCTACAACATTAACGCCGACCTGGTCGCGGGCAGAGTCGCTGCGGCGCTCAATGCCGAAAAGCTGATCCTGCTGACCGATATCAACGGCGTCAAGGACACCAGTGGCACCCTTCTGGCGAGTCTGACGGTGGCGGAACTGCACCGCCTGATAGAAGAAGAGGCAATCACCGGAGGCATGATACCCAAGGTAATCTGCTGCGCCGACGCGCTCAAGGAGGGGGTCAAAAAAGCACATATCATCGATGGCCGCATGGAGCATGCCGTGCTGCTGGAGATTTTCACGGATGTAGGAATCGGTACGGAGATTACCAAATGAACAGTCAACAATGGATTGAAAAATCTGACAAATATATCATGAAAACATACGGTCGCTACCCGATTGTTCCCGTCAAAGGTAAGGGGTGCCGGTTGTGGGATGCCGACGGTAAGGAGTATCTTGATTTTCTTGGCGGTGTTGCGGTGAACAACCTCGGGCATTGTCATCCAAAGGTGGTCGCTGCCCTGCAAAAGCAGGCTGCCGAGTTGATCCACTGCTCCAATTACTACCAGATTCCCCAGCAGATTGAGCTGGCGGAGCTGCTCTGCAGGCACTCTTTTGCCGATAAGGCCTTCTTCTGCAACAGCGGTGCCGAGGCCAACGAAGCGGCGATCAAGCTGGCGCGTAAACACAGTCGCGACACCTTTGGCCCTGAACGCTACGAGATTATTACCGCCGCCGATTCCTTCCATGGCCGCACCATGGCGACAGTTTCGGCGACCGGCCAGGAAAAGGTGCAGCGCTTCTTTGATCCGCTCCTGCACGGTTTCAAACATGTTCCGTTCGATGATGTCGCCGCGCTGGAAGCGGCGATAACACCAACTACCTGTGCCGTTATGCTGGAGCCTATTCAGGGTGAGGGTGGCGTGAACATGCCGTCACCCGGCTATTTTCAGGCGGTGCGTGAATTATGCGACCGGCATGGCTTGCTGTTGATCTTCGACGAAGTTCAGGTCGGCATGGGGCGTACCGGCAAAATGTTTGCCTATGAACATTTTGATGTGACCCCGGATATCATGACTCTTGCCAAGGCACTGGCCGGCGGAGCGCCAATCGGAACCATGCTGGCAAAGGATACCTTTGCCGCCGCTTTTGTCCCCGGCACCCACGGCTCAACGTTCGGCGGTAACCCGCTTGTCTGCGCCGCTGCCATCGCCACGATCAGGACTATTCTGGAAGATGGCCTGCTCAATCGCTGCGAGGAGATCGGTGACTATCTGACCGGAGAACTGGAAGCACTTGGCCGGAAGTATCCCTTTGTCACCGAAGTGCGCGGAGTCGGCCTCATGATCGGTATGGCGCTGACAATACCGGCGGGAGATATCGTGAAGAAGGGCCATGCCCGTGGTGTTCTGCTCAACGTCACCCATGACTCGGTTCTCCGTTTCGTGCCACCGCTGGTCGTGACCAAGCAGGAAATAAACACCATGATTACAATCCTCGACGGGATTTTTGCCGAGGTAGAGGAAATAAAGTAATGCACGTTGAATGGGAACCGGAAAAAGCTGCCGCAAACATCAACAAGCACCGTGGAATAACTTTTGAAGAGGCTGCAAGTGTATTTTTAGACCCGTTGGAGTATACATTTCACGACCCTGACCACTCAGCAGATGAAATGAGATATCTTACTATCGGAGTTTCGGATCGAGGTCGTTTGCTAATTGTTTCCTACACGGAGCGGAATAAAACTATTCGCATCATCAGCGCAAGGCGTGTCGTGCGCGCAGAAAGGAAAATATATGAGGAACTCTGAGGAAGATACACTCCGTTCCGAATACAGTCGTGCAGTGCTTGGTAAAGGAGTTCGTGGCAAGCACAGCGCTGCATTTCAAAAAGGCTCAAATCTGGTTGTGCTCCAGGATGATGTTGCAAAGGCATTTTCAACATCAGAAGCGGTCAATGAAGCATTAAGAGCGCTCTTGCGGGTAACCGCTGACACGTACCGCCTCACACATTGCTCAAGCAAGGCCACTCGCAAGCAGGTTACTTCTTCATAATAAATTGAATAGCACATTCGCTCGTATCTTAAATGCAAAGGATATAATTTGATGACGCGACATTTTCTGGCGCTGCACGATTACACAAAGAATGAACTGGACGAGCTGCTGCTGCTGGCTGCCGAACTGAAGACCAAGCAGAAGAGTGGTACTCCGCACCGGTTGTTGGAAGGAAAAGCCGTTGCGCTCATCTTTGAAAAATCATCAACGCGCACCCGTGTTTCCTTTGAAGTAGGTGTTTTTCAGTTAGGCGGCCACGCGCTGTTCATGCCATCCGGTTCGTCCCAGATGGGGCGTGGCGAGCCGATCAAGGACAGTGCCCGTGTCATGGGGCGCTATTGTGACGGGGTGATGATCAGGACCTTTGGACAGGAAATTGTCGATGAGTTCGCAAAATTTTCTGACGTGCCGGTCATTAACGGTCTGACCGACCTGTTCCATCCCTGCCAGGTTATGGCGGATCTGCAGACGGTTATTGAACATAAGGGCGGTTACCAAGGGCTTACATTTGCGTGGGTTGGTGACGGCAACAATATGGCCAACACCTGGATCGAAGCGGCGGCGATCTTTGGTTTTGCCTTGAAGCTCGCCTGTCCCGCAGGCTATGAACCGGATCGGGACGTCATGGAGTGGGCCCAGTCTAAAGCTCCCGGTCTGATCACCCTGACGGCCGATCCGAAGATTGCGGTTGCCGGTGCAGATGTTATCAACACCGATGTCTGGGCGAGCATGGGACAGGAAGCGGAGCAGAAAGAGCGTGAAAAAGCATTTGTCGGCTACTGTCTGGATGATGAGCTGCTCGCTGTGGCACAGTCGAATTGCATCGTGCTGCACTGTCTCCCGGCCCATCGTGGCGAAGAGATTTCAGACTCGGTCATCGAAGGGAAGCACTCGGTTGTCTGGGATGAAGCGGAGAACCGGCTGCATATACAGAAGGCTATTATGGCTACGCTAATAAAATAACCAGCCTACAAACTAAAGGAGACTACGCAGATGGCACCAACCAAAAAACAGGAAATCAAAAAAATCGTCCTCGCCTATTCCGGCGGCCTGGACACCTCCATCATTCTGAAATGGCTGAAAAATGAGTACGGCTGCAAAGTGGTCGCCTTTTCGGCTGATCTTGGCCAGGGGGAGGAGCTTGACCCGGTTCGTGAAAAGGCTCTGGCAACAGGCGCTGACAAGGTCTACATCGATGACCTGAAAGAAGAATTCGTGCGCGACTTTGTCTACCCGATGTTCCGTGCCAATGCCATCTATGAGGGGCATTACCTGCTCGGTACTTCCATTGCCCGTCCGCTTATTGCCAAGCGCCAGATGGAGATTGCCGCCAAAGAGAAATGCGATGCGGTTTCTCATGGTGCAACCGGCAAAGGGAACGATCAGGTTCGTTTCGAGCTGGCCTATTACCACTTTGATCCGTCCATAAAAGTCATCGCTCCCTGGAGAATGTGGGATTTGAACAGTCGTATGGCGCTGATCGACTATGCCAAGAAGAATGACATTCCCATTCCGACCATCAAAAAGCGTCCCTGGTCATCAGACCGCAATCTGCTGCATATCTCCTTTGAAGGGGGCATTCTCGAAGATACCTGGGCCGAGGCGCCGGAAGAGATGTATGTGCTGACAAAGCCGCCCGAGAAAGCTCCCAATAAGCCGCAGTATGTTGAAATAGAGTTTGTGAACGGGAATGCCGTGGCTGTTGACGGTGAAAAAATGACTCCGGCACAGTTGCTGGCTCACCTGAATTTCCTTGGCGGCCAGCATGGCGTCGGTCGTGTTGATCTGCTCGAGAACCGCTCGGTCGGCATGAAGTCGCGCGGCGTGTACGAAACCCCCGGCGGCACGATACTGCGTGAAGCGCATTCAGCGGTGGAGCAGATCACCATGGACCGTGAGGTTATGCGTATCCGCGACAGCCTGATTCCGGAATATGCCAAACAGATTTACTCCGGCTACTGGTTCTCTCCCGAGCGCCAGATGCTGCAGACCCTGATCGACGACTCGCAGAAATGCGTCAACGGTGTCGCCCGGATCAAGTTATACAAAGGGCATTGCCGTACGGTCGGTCGCAAGTCCGAGACAGATTCGCTCTTTAACCTCGACTTTGCTACCTTTGAGAAGGATCAGGTCTTTAATCAGGCCGATGCGGAAGGGTTTATCAAGATCAACTCTCTGCGGTTGCGGATACGTTCACTGATGAACGCCAACCGGAAGAAGTAATGTGAGGGCATACATCTCACAGATACGGAACTGCTGATATACTGATATAAAAGTATACAAATCAGGCGTAACGTTCTTCGTGCGCCTTTTTTGTTTTTACTCCGAAGACGCCAGTGCATGGAAAATCTGTTGCAGGTGTGCCCGGAAATCGCGGTTCCGGCACAACTATCCAGGGATTGGTGTCGCGGTATAATCTTGAACGCTGAAGGTATTGTGTTTCGTTACAGGGGGTGAAATGAGAAATAATGAATTGCACCGTGAGCAGAATGAATGTGAATCTGAACTAAAACGCTACGTTGAACTGTTCGATCTTGCGCCGGTCGGCTATCTGGTTATTGATGACACCGGCCTGATACGCTCTGCCAATCTTGCCGTCGTCACGATGCTTGGTGTAAGTCGTACCGCACTGCTCAATAAACAGGTTATTCAGTTCATCTGTGCTGAAGATCAGGAAATGTATGCTCTGCGGCGCACACAATGCTTCGAATCACATACGCCACAGGCCTGGGAGATGCGCCTGGTGCGGGGGGATGGCTCTCTGCTGTGGGCTCTTGTTCAGGCTACTCCGGCGCGCAGCGGTGAATACTGGATTACGCTGCATGATGTTACGCTGAAGAAACTGGCCGATGCGTTTGCAGAAACCGGCAGGAAAGTCGGGCAGATTTTCCTTGAACCGTTGTGTATGTATGACTCGATGCAGCGGGCCCTTGAGGTATTGAAGTCGGGTACCGGGTTCGATGCCGTCGGTATTCGCCTTCAGGATGGCGAGGACTTCCCGTATTTCGTCCAGAATGGTTTTTCTGCCGATTTTCTGCAGACCGAAAACACGTTGATCGAGCGGAATGCAGATGGCAGGATATGCCGTGGCGAAGACGGCACCATAAGCCTTGAATGCACCTGCGGACTGGTCGTCAGCGGCAAAACCGATCCGGACAGCCCCCTCTTCACGAAAGGGGGAAGCTGCTGGACAAACGATTCCTTTCCAATCCTGGCCATTCCGCCAGACAGAGATCCCCGCCTTCATCCCCGCAACCAATGCATCCATCAAAACTACGCCTCCATTGCTCTGATCCCCATTCGTGTCAATGATAAAATTCTCGGTCTGGTGCATCTCAACGACCGGCGCAAAGAGTGTTTCACACTTGAAATTATAGAAATCCTGGAAGGGGTGGCAAATCTCCTTGGAGAGGCGATTGTGCGTAAGCAGATGGAAGTCGCATTACGCGAGTTAGAGATGGAGCTGCAGGCCAAAAACAGGGAAATCGAGCGGTTAACTCACACCAACCCGCACGATTTACCCGGGTAGTCTCGTGGTGGCGGGCCGATTGGTAGAAATGCATGGCGGTCGGCTCTGAGTTGAGTCGGAAAGTGAAAGGCAGAGGGAGTCGGTTTTGTTTTACGCGTGATCGTTTTAATGGTACAAAGTGGGCATGACAATGTTCGGTACACTGTTGACGATTTTTACCGGCTGGCGGAGAAGTTTTTGATTTTTATAAGGAATAAACATGCTCACAGATAATCCAACGGTACCGCTGATACTGGTTGTAGAAGACGATGACAGCCATGCCCTGCTTATTCGTCGCTCTCTTGAGCAGACGCCGACAGAGTATCGACTGGAACGGGTCAACACTGTCGCTGCCGCCGTGGCGGCGTCAGAGGAACACACTCCCGGCTTGATACTGACTGATTACCATCTTCCGGACGGTGAAGGCATTGAGTTTGTCTCTTTGGTGAACGGAGTATGTCCGGTTGTTGTCATGACATCACACGGCAGCGAACAACTCGCCGTGGAGGCCATGAAAATCGGCGTCCAGGATTACATTGTAAAATCGCCGGAAGCGTTCGAGGCGTTGCCCCACACGGTGGCACTTGCCTTGAAGGTCTGGTCCCTTATTCAATCGCGCAGGCAGGCTGATAAAGCTGTTCTCCGGGCAAAAAGGGACTGGGAACGTACATTCGATGCGGTTCCTGACCTGATTGCCACTATTGATATCAATAACACTATTACCCGTGTCAACAGAGCTATGGCTGACCGCTGCGGCCTGACAGCGGATGAGATCGTTGGGCGTAAATGTTACGAAGTTGTGCACGCTTTGGACACTGCCCGGTGTAACTGCCCCAAAGTTGATATGATGCAGGATGGCCGGGCGCTTACGGTGAAAGTGAAAGAAAAAATATTGAACGGTTTCTTTGATGTGACAGTCTCTCCCCTTTTTAATGAACAGGGCCGCATTACATCCTTTGTCCATGTCATGCGGGATATCACCGAGCGCGTTCAGATGGAGGAAAAGCTGCTGGAGAGTGAGGAAAAGTTCCGGCATCTCGCAAACGAGCGGCAGATAATATTGAACGCATCATCCGTGGGGATCATCTTTGTCAAAAATCGAAAAGTGCTCTGGGCCAATCCTGCGCATTGTAAAATATTCGGCTATGAATCTGAAGCAGCTATAGGCATGTCTACGGCAGAATACTATGCCGACGAGGCATCGTATGAGTACGTCGGAGAAAAAGGCTATGCACTTATTGCCTCCGGCGGCATTTTTTCAGAAGATATATTGATGAAAAAGAAGGACGGGTCGCAGCTCTGGTGCAATCTGGTCGGTCAGGCAATAAATCCTGAAAATACCGAGGAAGGTTCCATCTGGAGCATGCTGGATATCAGTCTCCGTAAACGGGCTGAAGAAGAGCGCCAACAACTGGAGCATCAGTTCCACCAGGCCCAGAAACTGGAGAGTCTCGGGGTGCTGTCCAGTGGCATCGCCCACGATTTCAATAATATTCTGACGGTCATTCTGGGGCATTGTTATATGGCCGGAGAGGGGTATACCCCGGAGCAGGAATTTAAAATATCGTTCAAGCAGATTGAAGCTGCCGGAAACCGCGCTGCCATGTTGTGTCGACAGATGCTGACGTACGCCAGCAAGAGTCCACTGCTCCAGACGCACGTTAATCTGTGGCTGCTGGTCGATGAAGTCGTCAAGATGCTGCAGTCGGCAATCAAGAAGAATGTGACAATCGAACTTGATATGAAGCGGGTCGTCCCCGAGATAATGGGTGACGCCGGACAGATTCAGCAGATTGTCATGAACCTGATTATAAATGCCGCCGAGGCGATCGGTGAGGCCAACGGCACCATCCGGGTCTCACTGATAAGAGTGCTGGTCAGCGATGAACTCCTTGAAACGGATATGTTTGGCGCGGTTATTCAGGCAGGAGGATATATCTGTCTGGAGGTGGCCGACAGCGGCAGCGGCATGGATGATGAAACGCAGAAACGGATCTTTGAGCCGTTCTTTACCACTAAACTCAACGGGCGCGGCCTCGGCATGTCGGCTATACAAGGCATCGTAACAGGGCATGGAGCGTTCCTGCAAATGACCAGCGCCCCGGATGCCGGTACGACTTTCAAGGTGTTTTTCCCGGTGCCGGCGGCACCGGATACCACTGAAATGTCTGCGCATCGGACAGTTGCTGCAGAAATAACGAGCGGCACTGTTTTGCTGGTTGACGATGAACAGGTATTGCGCGATATGGGTGCTGACCTGCTGGCAGCGTTGGGATTTACGACGGTAACTGCAGAGAATGGCAGCACGGCGGTTGCAATCTACCGCGAGCGTGGCGACAAAATAGACGTGGTCCTGCTGGATCTGACCATGCCGGAAATGGGCGGTATCGAAACCTATCATGAACTGCGCGCCATCAATCCGGTCCTCCCGGTCATCATCTGCAGTGGTTACAGCATGGAGTCGGTCAAGAATGTCATCAGCCATGATCCGCATGCATGTTTTGTGCAGAAACCATACAACCCTGTCGAGCTGCGGAGTGCGCTTACGGGGATGATGGGATAAGCAGCCGTTTTGTGAAGGATCATTGCGTGAAGAATAACTCACTCCTGCCGGGACTCCTGCTACGTAGTATCCTCCTTGCACTGCTCTTGCTTGCCGTCGTCCCCCCCCGGCTTTTTGCTGCTGAACCGGTCGAGGTACGTGTTGTCGGACTCGAAGGTGATCCGCTTAAAAACGTGATTTCCGCCCTGGCTCTCCCTGCCGGACTTGTCAAAGATGGCTCCGTAGACAAACTCTGGCTCGATTATTTCAACCGTCAGGCAGAGTCGAAAGTCCGGCTGGCGCTGGAACCTTTTGGTTACTACGGATCACTTGTAACCACCGCCCTTGAAGAGAAAAAAGAGGGGGGCTATACCCTGCTGGTCACCGTGACAGCCGGTGAGATGGTTCGTCTTGGTGAGGTGGCTGTGAAGATCGAGGGTGACGGGTCGGCAGAACCGCTTCTCCTTGAAAAAGCCGCAACCTTTCCGCTTCGCACGGGTGATCAGCTTCAGCATGATCTGTACGAGAAAGCCAAAAGTGAAATTCTCTCCACGTCCCGGGAGTTGGGGTATCTGGACGCTCATTTTTCTACTCATGAAATTCTGGTTGATCCCAAGACTGTATCAGCCCGGATCCATCTGATTCTGGCAAGCGGTTCCCGCTATCTGTTCGGTACAACAACTATATCAGGGGCTACCTATTACCCCGATGAACTGCTGCGGCGCTATATCCCGTTCAAGGTGGGAGAGCCGTTTTCCTATAAAGCGGTGGGAATAACGCAGCTCAATTTTACCAGCAGCCCCTATTTTAAAAGTGTCAGTGTCGTTCCCGACAAAGCGGCAGCGACAGCACTGCAGGTGCCGGTGATCATTACGGTGGTTCCGGCGCCGCGCCTCACCATACGCCCCGGTATCGGCTACGGCACCGACACCGGGGCTCGCGCCTCGGTCGGCTTCAAACATTTAAGCCTGTTCGCACCGGGCAATACATTTACCAGCGAGATTGCCGTTGCCGAGCGCTTACAGGGAATCGGCTCCGCCTACACCATACCGAGCGATCAGAACATTGAAACATTTTCCACTATCCAGCTCAATCTTCAACGGGAAAAGGGTACTGACACCGTCAGCAAACTGGCCTATCTGGAGCCGGGCCGAACAACCGGGTTCGGTGAAAAACGTCTTGGTACGGCCTCTGTTAGACTCATGTATGAAGAGTACAGTGTCGGTCTTGAGGGTAAAAGTACCTCCCTGCTGCTGCTCCCGGGCATCCGCTTTTCCCAGCATGACTATGACGATCTGATCCGCCCCGCAAAAGGTTGGCACTATTCTCTGGAAACTCGCGGCGCCCACCGGATGGTCATTTCAGATGCCTCTTTCATCCAGTTCATTGCCGATTGCGGTGTTATTGTACCGCTCCCGTGGCGTCTCTCCGCCAAAAGCAGGGTAAAAGGGGCAACAACGGTCATCAATGACCCCTTTACGAGCGTGCCGAGTTCGCTGCGATTCTTTGCCGGCGGTGACAGCAGTGTCCGTGGCTATGCTTACAAATCTCTCGGTCCGAAGGATGCCACCGGCGACGTGGTTGGCGGCAAGCACCTGTTGCAGGGGAGTATGGAGCTGCAGCGGGCGCTGTTTGACAACTGGGCCGTGTCGCTCTTTTATGACACCGGAAACGCCTTTGATGACGTCGCGAATTTTAAACTCTACCAGGGGGTCGGCATCGGTATTCACTACGGAACCCCGATCGGTGCGCTCAACCTGAATCTGGCCCGGCAGATCGGCGTACCCGACCCCCGCTTCAGAATCCATTTCACCATCGGATTCCAGCTGTGAAACGCTTCATTGTCTACAGCTCGCTCGTCATGCTCCTCAGCACGGTTCTGGGGGGCGAACTTGCCTTGAAGTGGCTGCTGGGGAGCCCTGACGGGGTCAGATGGCTTCTCGGGACAGTTTCGCGGAATACGCCGGTAACGATTTCTGCCCGTACCGTCACCGGCGACCTTGATTCAACCGTTCGTCTGGAAGGTGTTGCCGCCCAATGGCCCGGCGGAGATATCTCTATAGCAGACGTACGCCTCCACTGTCGGCCGATGCGTATCCCCTTTGGCTACGTAGCGATACGGGAACTGTCGCTCCGGGGGGTCCGATTCCGGGACAGTTTGCCACCTGCGAGCAGCGAACCTGAGATTGTCTGGCCGCACATCACCGGGATTCCGGCCCAATTAAGCGGCTGGATAGATCTCTTCACGGTCGAGGATGCTCTCTACCAGAAACTGAAGCAGCCGCCGCTTAAAATCCCCGACATTTCCGCTTCCCTCTCATGGCGGAGCTCCCAGCTGAGCGTGAACAAACTTTCGCTTAAAACGGTGCAGGGAGTGGTCTCAGGGAGAGCCACGGCAGGCTTTGACACCCCTTCGCTCGATTCCTCTCTAACGTTTGAGCCGCTCACTCCACTCGCCGGCTGTAGCAAATTTCAACTGCGCACCAGGCTCCACGCCGGGCAGTTGCCGGAGCAGGTGGCCGGTGATATGACGGTCACTGCTTTGTCCGGTACCAACCTGAAATACAGCATGACCGGTGATATCGGGCTGACCGGAAAAGAGCTGAGCCTGCACCGGTTGACCGCCTTCGAAAAAGGGCGCAGCGGTACGGTCAACGTGACCGGTGTCCTGCCGCTCAGGGGTGATGTCCGCGTGCAGCTGGAGGCTGTCGGAGTTGATATCACGCGGGAACTGGGTAAAAAAGGCGCCTTATCCGGGATGCTTGACCTGAAATGGGACGGTAAAGAGTATTCCGGTAAGCTTACTGGCAACAGCAGTGGTGACGGCTGGCTGAAAGCACGTGCCGCGGGTCAATTGCGCGGCAATGCCGAGAGTGCAGAACTGTCGGCTCTTGACGCGTCGGTTCTTAACGGTGTCGTCCGGGGAGACCTCCGCTTCAACTGGCGCAGCGGGGTGATGGTAACAGGAGCTCTGCGTGGAGAGGGATTAAACCCTGCCATCCTCGACCCTGCGTGGCTCGGAGTAGTTAATTTCGCCGTGGAGCGCTTTATGGTTGCATTGGATGGAGGCCGGTTACAGCAGGGAGAGCTGCATGGCCGCCTGAAGGAAAGCCGTCTTCGCGGCAAGGCTCTTTCCGGAGAGGTTGCCGCCGTCCTGAAAAACAATGACCTTACCATTAACCGCCTGTTCCTTCGCGGTAACGGTTTTGACATCGCAGCATCCGGCATTCTCAGTCAGCGTCTCGAAATGAAAGCACAGATCAGTGACCTCTCGGGTCTCATTCCGCAGGCAAGCGGCTCTCTTGCTCTTCAGGGATGGGGGCGTTATGCCGCAGGGGTTGTCAGCGGCACTGTTACCGGCCATGGTGCACAGCTGAGTGCGGAGGGACTGCAGATCTCGTCGGCCACTTTTTCCGCGAGATCCGCTGACGGACCGGAGCGTGCCGTAATTGCCGCTGCCGAGGTGAATGGCCTGACGTATCAGGATTTACAGCTGCTGAAGTCAACCCTGAACATCCGGCTTACCGATGGGCCAAAGCGCCTTTTAACTGCCGTCGCACTGCTGTACAACGTGACCTATCGTGGCGTACACGCCGATACCGCCTCGCTGAAGGTCGATGGAGCGCTGCTGAATCACCGACTGGAGGTGGCGCTTACATCATCAGATGCCGTTGGTACCGGGAAACTGTCCGGTGGCTATGCCGATGGCCGCTGGCAGGGGAGGTTGACCGATTTTTCGGGGCATGACACGGTTGGCCCCTACACGCTTGCAGCTCCGGCAGCGCTGATATTCTCGGCAGAGTACCTTGAGATCGCCCCGCTTGTGCTGACCGGAATGGCTTCCGAGCGGGCTGAGCTGTCCGGTCGGCTTCACCTGAAACCGCGTACAGGCACGGCACAGGCGAGCTGGAACAAGCTGAGCCTGGCCCGGGGCAACAAATGGCTTAATGGCATCAGCCTCGCCGGGGAGAGCTCAGGGCAGCTTCGTCTCGGCCTGAGCGGCGACGAACACTTCAATCTGAAAGGGAAAGCGTCTGCGACCGGTTCGGTGACGCTTGACAGACAGTCCGTGACCATCACGAAAGCGACCATTGATCTGGATGCCGGAGGGGGGGGGACAGCCGCCCTGTTTGAGCTTCGCACCAATGAGGGGATCTCTGCCACGGGGAGATTCATTTCGCCCGCACCGGCCACTCTGTCCGTTCCGACCAGTGGCGAGCTGCATGCCACCTGGGAAGGTCTCGATCCGGCACTTGCACGGCGCTGGCTCCCCAAGGGAAGCGAACTGCGCGGACAGCTTTCCGGGAATATCGCAGGAAAATTGCTGCCGGAGCAGCGCTGCGATCTGACCGGTAGTGTCACCCTGGCAAACGGATCTGGAGGTTGGCGGGATAACGGGCGCGAATTGACGGTTGCCGTCCGGAGCGCAGAGGTGCGCTGGAACTGGCGTGACGACTCCCTCCGCGGTACGTTTTCAGTGGCACTGGCACAGCTGGGCGAGTCAAGAGGGAATTTTCAACTGCCGCTGCCGGCGCGCTTCGGAGCAGCCATCAACCCGGGGGGCCAGATTAAAGGGGGAATCAGCGGCACTTTCCAGGAGAGCGGAGTCGTCAATGCACTGTTTCCGGGACTGTTGCAGGAGGCCAAAAGCCTGGTGAAGGTAGATCTTCAGGCCGGGGGGACGTGGCAGACACCAGTTGTGAGCGGGACCGTCAGTATGACTCAGGCGGGTGCCTACATTCCGTCGGCCGGAATCAGGCTTACCGATGTCCAGCTGGATGCGCATCTGGATGCCGGCAGCAGGGGGACGCACATACAGATTGAAAATTTCCGGCTCACGTCCGGTAAAGGTTCGCTGGAGGGAACTGCCGGAATCTCTTTTACGGGAAACAGCTTGACAGGCTATCGCGGCACTCTGCGCGGCGACCGTTTTCAGGCGTTGAACCTCCCGGAACAGCAGCTGATAATCGCTCCGGACCTCACGTTCTCCGGCGACCGGGAGACCTTTTCCGCCCGCGGGGTGATCCGGGTTCCCGAGATGCTGCTCCGTCGTTTCAGCTCTTCAGCGGATATCAAGCCGAGCGGAGACGTTGTCGTGGCAGGGAGGGAAAGCGCTGCGTCGCGGGCGACCGGTTTTCCGCTCGATCTGCAGCTCCAGATCCTGCTTGGAGATAAGGTGTTTGTGAGGTACGGGGGATTGGACGCCCGTCTGGCGGGAGGCATAAAACTTGTCATGGCAGATTTTTCAACGGCAACCGCAACCGGTGAGATCAAAGTTGCCAAGGGGACCTACCGGATCTATGGCGTCAGTCTGGAGATACAGCGGGGACGGGCACTTTTTTCAGGCGGACCGGTAGAACGGCCGACCCTCGATATTCTCGCGCTGCGCACGGTTGATGATGTCAAGGCAGGGGTGACGGTAACCGGTACCCCTGAAGAACCATTGATCAAGCTCTATTCAGAACCCACGCTGCCGGATAGGGAGATTTTGTCCTATGTTGTTCTTGGTCGCAGCCTCGGAGAAAGCGGGAGCCAGGGGGGCAAGCTGATGGAGGCGGCGTCGCTGTTTGTTTCTTCCGACAATTCGCTGGGACTTCAAGAACAGCTTAAAGAGTGGATCGCCCTCGATACCTTAAGCGTTTCTTCCGGGAAGGATCAGCGTCCCGGCTACAAAGCCATTGAGCCGTCGCTGCGAAGCAGTTCACAGAACAGTACGAATACCAATGGCGTGTCCCAGACCATGCTTGAGCTCGGAAAATATCTGACTCCCAGGCTCTATGTCAGCTATGGGAAGTCGCTCTTCGATCAGAGTCAACAGGTTCGAGCCCGATATTCAATCAGCAAACGGTGGGAGGTCGAATCGAAGGTCAGTGCCGTTGCGACCGGTGGCGACCTGCTGTACCGGATCGAACTGAAATGACACATTAAAACCCTCATTCTCAGTTGACCAGTACCAATAAATATTATAGAATTATCCGCCACTAAGTCGAGGGAGGTTACTCCATGCAAAAAAATACCAGTGTTTCTTTAGGCGCTCACTACGAAAAGTTCATTTCTCAACAGGTTGCTCATGGTCGTTTCGGTTCAGCAAGTGAGATGATTCGTGCTGGTCTGCGACTTTTGGAAGAACGTGAGACAAAACAGTACTTGCTACGCCAAGCGCTTATAAAAGGTGAAGAAAGCGGCACCTCTGATTATTCTCTCCAAAGTTTAATTGATGAAATTGATGGCGAGGCTTTCAACTGATGCCCTCATTTACCCTTACCAACATGGCGAAGGCTGATTTGAAATATATTGGTCGCTACACACTCAATAAATGGGGACGAGAGCAACGCAATCATTATCTTTCAATTCTTGATGCCTGTTTCCGTCAGCTTGCTGGAAATCCTTTCAACGGTAAGGATTGTAGCGAAATCCGCAGCGGCTACCGCAAATTCAATGTTGGCAGTCATATTGTTTTCTATCGCCAGATTGTCTCTGATTCAATTGAGATTGTTCGTGTTCTGCACGGGCATATGGATGTTGAAAATCATTTATCTGGGGTCGGAGACGCTATTGATTTTTAGTATGACGCCGAGGTAGTCAACTAATCAACAACTCTACCCTCAGGCCCTTACAAGCCGGAAAGCAAGCCGGTCATAGCAGGCTCTCGAATTCCTGTTACGGTAATTCTTGATCAAATGATTGAAACCTGTTCAATCGAAAACGTACATGCTTTATATCCGAACTGGAGCCGCTCTGCGGTATTGCCATTTAGTCATTGATCATACTGAATTTGAGCCCCTTGCCGCATGAAGGTAGCGCAAAAATTTCTACTGGATCAAATGTTTGATCGCGCCGTACTCAACAGATTATGCGAGCTTGGCTCTGGCCATGATTCTTGACTTTCTTCTTTGTGTAATAGATAGTTACCCACAAATCCACATTCAAACGGGGCGTATATGGAATTCACCATTGAAACCGAACAGGAAAATGATGGCCGTTGGATTGCTGAAATAGGGGATCTTCCGGGCGCTCTTGCCTATGGAACTACCGAGGAAGAGGCAATGACCAAAGTAGAAGCCCTTGCTTTGCGGGTTTTGGCGGAACGGCTTGAGACTCATGAGTGTCGCCCCATGCCGATTAGCATTTCTCTTGCCCACGCATGAGCGAATGGCCTGCGGGAAAAGCCAGACGAGTGCTTGCTTCACTGCTGACTATCGGCTGGCACGTCAAGCGCCAGAGCGGTTCACACAAAACCTTGTCACGCCCCGGATATCCTGATTTTGTGTTTGCCTTTCATGACAGTGAAGAAATTGGCCCGAGAATGCTTGCCAGAATTGCCAAACATACCGGCTTGAAACCGCTCGATCTTTGATTCCCTCATACCTCAATCCAATCCCGGCAAAACCAGCGTTTCCCGCGACAGCGCCCAGACCGCCTCGGGCGGAAGCCCTGAAGGTAAACTCATGGTTTGATTTTACCCGGTTTTCGCGTATAGTGCCCATTCTTTAAATTTAAAACTCCAGCAGAAGGAACAGTACATCATGTCTAAAGATAAGCTCTGGGGGGGACGCTTTACCCAGCCCACGGACAAATTTGTTGAGGAGTTCACCGCTTCCATTCAATTTGACAAACGCCTCTATCATCAGGATATCCGGGGGTCCGTTGCTCACGCCCGGATGCTCGGCAAGCAGGGGATCATTCCGCTTGAAGATGTGGAACGGATAGTTCATGGTCTGCATGCCATTCTGGAGCAGATAGAATCCGGGGAATTTGATTTTTCCATCAGTCTTGAAGATATCCATATGAACATTGAGGCGCGTCTCTCTGTCGCCATCGGTGAAGCGGGCAAACGGCTGCACACCGGACGTTCGCGCAATGACCAGGTGGCGCTTGACATCCGGCTCTACCTGCGCGACGAAATCACTGAAATTACCACATATATCGACCTGCTGATTGACGCCCTGCTGAGTCAGGCAGAAGGCAATATTGATACGCTTATGCCCGGTTTCACCCATCTGCAGACCGCTCAGCCGATTCTGTTCGCCCATCATCTGATGGCGTATGTCGAGATGTTCAAACGCGACAAGGGGCGTCTGGAAGATTGCTTCAAACGGGTCAACGTTCTGCCGCTCGGAGCCGGTGCGCTCGCCGGTACGACCTTCCCTATTGACCGTGACTATGTGGCGGAACAGCTCGATTTTCCAGCGATTACCCGTAACTCGCTCGACTCCGTTTCCGATCGCGACTTTGCATTGGAGTTCCTGGCAGACGCCTCCATTCTGATGATGCATCTCTCCCGCTTTTCAGAAGAACTGATTCTCTGGTCAACCAGTGCGTTTCAATTTATCGAGTTGTCGGACGGTTTCTGTACCGGCTCATCAATCATGCCGCAGAAGAAGAACCCTGATGTGCCGGAACTGGTGCGCGGCAAGACCGGACGTGTCTACGGCAATCTGATGGCACTTCTTACCACCATGAAATCGCTCCCGCTTGCATACAATAAGGATATGCAGGAAGATAAGGAACCGCTTTTTGATACTATCGATACGGTCAAGGGGAGTCTCAAGATTTTTGCCGATATGATTCGAGAAATGCGGGTGAATGTCAGCGCAATGCGTAAAGCGGCAGGGCTCGGCTTTTCAACCGCCACCGATGTCGCTGACTATCTGGTGCGCAAGGGCCTGCCATTTCGCGATGCTCATGAGGTGGTTGGTAAGGCGGTTGCCTACTGTGTGGAAAAAGAGATGGATATTACTGAGTTGTCGCTAGCCGAGTGGCATCTGTTTTCAACGAAGATCGATGCCGATATATGTGCCTGTATTACGGTTGAAGCGAGTGTCAATGCCCGCAATATCCCGGGTGGAACAGCCCGTGAGCGGGTATGGCGTGAAATTCAGAATGCGCTGGCAGGAAACTGAGATACGATGTATTGCGATTTCTTCGGTTTTACAGAAAAACCATTCACGATCACTCCGAATCCACATTTTATTTTTCTGAGCAGCATTCACCGTGAAGCGTATGCCCGTCTGCTTTATGGCGTTGACAGCCATGCCGGTTTCATCGCCCTGACCGGCGAAGTCGGCACCGGAAAGACCACACTGCTGCGCACACTGCTGACTCAGCTCGATCTGGAAAAATACCGAAGCGCTCTTATCTTTAACTCCTGCGTCTCAGCAGAACAGCTGCTCGCCAGTATCTGCCGGGAATTTGCTGTTGAGGCGGAAGAGCAGACCCGCTTTGGCTATCTCGATGCGCTTAATCTCTTTCTTGTTGAACAGCATAGTGCCGGGCGAACGGTTCTGCTTGTCATTGACGAAGCACAGAATCTGGAACCGGAGGTTCTGGAACAGGTGCGGATGATTTCCAACCTCGAAACTGAACGGGACAAGCTGATTCAGATCATTCTGGCCGGTCAGCCGGAGCTGAACGCGGTGCTCAAACGGCATGACCTGCGCCAGCTGAACCAGCGTATTACCGTACGTTGTCGTCTTGCCCCGATGAAGATTGCTGATGTATCACAGTACATTCAGCACCGGGTGGCAGTCGCCGGAAGTCGCATCCCGGATATCTTTTCAGCTGGCGCAATCAGGAAGATATATCGCTTTTCACGCGGAATTCCCCGACTCATCAATGTTGCCTGTGAACAGGCACTCGTTTTAGCCTGGACCCGTGAAGCCCGTACGGTGTCACCATCAATGGCGACAGAGATCATCCTGGAACTGCAGCAGGATCATGAACGCGAAGGGTTCTGGCATACTATTTCACGCTGGCTGTTGAGCGGAAAGTGACCTGACTTATATGAGTTATATTCTTGATGCCCTGAAAAAAATCGAGCATGAAAAAAACAAAAACCGTTCAGACGGCAGGCGCAGTATTACCAACGATCTGTTTCATGAACGGAAGCAGTCTGCTTCCGCATTGAGCCTCTGGAAAATAGCAGCAGTTGTTGTTGTGGCGACCATGCTTGCCGGTGGCGGTACCTGGTTTGTTCTCCAGAGGAAGAATGCCGGGAGTGCCGCTGTTGTCCAGTCATCGGCAGCGCCTCAAGCGGTTCCTGTCGTCCCGCCGGTTGTTACTCCGCCTGCTCCGCTACCGGTTCAGACGGCGGTTCCTGCAGTCGTACCGACGACAGTGCCGCTACCCGTTGCCCACGTTCCTCAAAAAGCAGCCGCCGGTGATGAAGACGATGATGCCCCCTCGAGCAGAAGAGTCAGGCGAACCGCTGCACCGGTCAAGCTCCTGCCGGTTGTTCAGAAACAACCTTTACAGACCATAGCGGCGCCTGCCGACATCAAGCTGTCAGGAATTGCCTGGCAGGATGAGCATAGCGGACGCAGAGCAGTGATTAACGGTTTTTTGCTCAAGGAAGGTGCCGTCATTTCCGGCGCGAAAATAATAGATATCGAGGCGGACAGGGTGCGTTTTTCATCTCCCGGCGGGCAGTTCGAAATACGTCTTGACGCGGTGCTCCCTGCTGATACAAGGGTGCCGTCAAAATGAGGCCGCGCCATTCTGCACTGATTTTCTGCTTTGCGCTGCTCACAGCTGCATGCGGCAGGAAAGGAGCGTTGATCTATCCTGATATGCTTGTTCCGGCTGCACCATCATATGCCTCAGGCCAACAGAGCGGTTTAGCGGTGAAACTCAAATTTGCTCTTCCTGATAAAGATATCTCCGGAAAATCGCTTCAGGGCGTTACCGGTGTGAAAATAAGCAGAATGGAGTCTGAAACAGGAAAGGTTGTTTGTCGCTCATGCCTGGCCGATTATCTGCTGCTGCGAACGGTATACCTTGGCAATCTGCCGCCAGGCATTCAGCGTTTCGGAAACCGGCTCATACTGCTTGATAGCGAAGTGAAACCGAGCCACTCCTATTCATACCGTATCGCTGCATTTACAGCCGACGGTGCTGACGGTGCTTCAGCCGCCATTGATGGCGTACACATCGGATCACCCTTTTCCGGACCTGTTTTGACAGCTGAATCACATCAAACCGAAATACGGCTGCAGTACGCCATGCCGTCTCCAGCCTCAGGGAGGGTGCTCGGCTACAACCTGTACCGTTCAACCACTGCAGGCGGCATATCTTTTCAGCCGCTTAACAGGGAACTGTTGAAGGATAAGGAGTTCGTTGACCGCAGTCTTGCGCGCGGCGTGAAGTATCGTTACACCGCCCGGGCTTTACTGGAGGTTACTACGGAGAATGTTGTAGAAAGTCTCGGCTCTGCTGAGGTTGAGGTGATGCTGAAGGATGATGAATAGCGTCGTGTATGCCATCTGAAAAACAAGAAACGGCAGCGACGAAAGGATGTCATTTCTCGTTAAACGGGTTGACATATGTTTATTCGAATAGTATGGTAAGCTTACTTAAGATGAAAATTGAAACCTCTGGAGGCCAAATGAAAAAACTAACACTGGCGATTGCATTCAGTCTTGCGTGCGTATTGCCCGCTCAAGCGGAAGGCCCTGCTGAACTTCTGGTCGCGCTTAACAGCGGCGACCTGCAAACGCAAGGTTTTGCATTCGTACTCGCCGGGCAAGCCATGGAACAGAAGGCGAACGTTCGTATCCTACTCTGCTCTGCTGCAGGACAATTAGCCGTAACAGCCAAAGAGTCAGCCCCGCTCAAGCCGAAGAATGTGTCCCCCAAGCAAATGTTGCAGGGATTAATGAAGAAAGGCGCCCACGTAGAGGTATGTGCGCTGTTTCTGCCAAATAGCGATCTGAAGCCGACTGATCTGTTAGAGGGTGTGAGCGTTGCCAAGCCGCCAGAGGTTGCGGCACATCTTTTGAAACCTAACGTTCGGATGCTCACGTTCTAGACACGCGGACTTTCTGCCTGAGGAATTCTTTACATTGAATCGGCGGCAGCTGAAGGATATTGAAGGATGATGAATAGACAATTGTGAAATCTGAAACGAGAAATGGCATCCACCAGTGGATGCCATTTCTCGTTATACCAACTGTAAATCAAGGCGCTATTCTGGTTGCTCGTCTTTGACTCCTCAACATACCGGTGTTGTATGCCTACGTCGCCTCAAACAAAGCCGCCTTGATTGCACTCTTGAGAATTACACGGGTTTGAAGCCGCAATTACTTGGCTACGGTTTCAGCCAGTTTGATCGCGATATCCTTGTAGGGGTTGGCGAACAGGATGATCAGGCAGACAACCAGCGCATAAATTGCGAGGGACTCGATCATGGCCAGACCGATCATCATGGTGGTCAGGATTTTCCCGGAAGCGCCGGGATTGCGGGAAACGCCCTCAACGGCGCGTGCAACTGCCATACCCTGGCCAATACCGGTGCCGAGTGTACCAAGTGCCATACCAATACCTGCTGCCAGAATGCACATCGTGAAAAAGCTCATCTTTACTACCTCCGTATGGTTTTGTCTCCTAAACAGTATAGGAGTAAATTAGTTATGTGACAAACCCCCTCCAAACCTCCCCTTATCAGGGGAGGCTTAAAGGCCTCCCCCCTGATAAGGGGGGACTGAGGGGGGTTATTTTAGTGTGCATGCTCCAGCGAGCCCTGGATATAAATCATTGCGAGCAGCATGAAGACGAATGCCTGAATGAACGAAACCAGAACACCCATCAGCATCATCGGCAGTGGCACAAGAAACGGTGCGAGGCCGAAGAATATCATCAGTACGAGTTCGTGACCGTTCATGTTGCCGAACAGACGCAGCGTCAGGGAAACGGGACGGCTCAGGTGGCCGATCACTTCAATGAAGAACATGACCGGAGCCAGCCAGGCGATTGGTCCGAGAAAGTGCTTGATATACCCGGCGCCATGGTGCTTGATTCCGACAACGTGGGTCGATACGAATACGATTACCGCACAGGCGGCAGTGGTATTAATATTTGCTGTCGGCGGGAAGAAACCGGGAATCAGGCCGATGAGGTTCGATACAAGCACAAAGATGGCAAGTGTGGCAATCAAGGGGAAGAAGGGTCGGCCATGCTCGCCCATGGTGTCGACAATCATCCCTTCGATGCCGCCGATCACCGTTTCCATGAAGTTCTGCATACCGCTTGGTATCGACTTGAGCGCCGAAGTTGCCATCAGTGAAAGTACCAGCAGCAGCACAATGATCAGCCATGTGTAGCTGATTGCGTCAGCACTTGCGGCAGGCAAGTGGAGCGGAGCCAGCAGTTTGCGGAAAAATTCAAGAAACAGTAACGGGTGAACCATGGAGCTAACCTCCTGCGCGCATGGCGCTGTATAGTGAAAGTGCGATTATATTGATTACAATGACTGAAAGCCCGACCAAAAGACCGGCCAGGGAAAACCAGCCAGACGTTAAAATAAAATAAAGCAGCACCGCGGTCACGCTTAAACGGGCAATGAAGCGGAGCTGGGCATAGGTAGCTGCATTCGCAGGCAGCTGACAGAGAATCCGTTGGAGAACGTTGCGCATCCAGAAAAAATTGACTATGGCAATACCGCCCCCAGCGGCTGCGCCCAAACCGAACGGAAGGGAAAAAACGGCCCAGCCGGCCAGACCCAAAATCACCGTTAAGCCGAGGCTGCCCTTGATGATGACCGCACAGAGGTTATCCTCGTTGATCGCCATCATCACTTTTACGGATCTCCCTGCCGGCGATAACGTAGACATTCTTAAAGCCGGCGGCAATGCCGATAAACAGAAAAATATAAAAGAACCAGGGCTTTGTGCCGAGCCATCGATCAAGGGTCAGGCCGAACCAGACCCCTATGGCAATCGCCAGCACTACGGAAATGCCCATGCTGGAAACCATTGCAAGGCTTTGAAAAAGCTGGCGTTTATTTTCAGCCATGAAAGCTCAGTGGTAAAACAGGTGTAAAACCGGTACTGCATACCATAGATGTGACCGTTCTGTCAAACAGAAATGAACGCACCCGTTACGCGATCATTTTGAAGCATTTTGCCGCCGCAGCAATGGTCTTTTCGATGTCAGCCTCACTGTGCGCCGCCGAAACGAAGGCTGTTTCAAACTGAGACGGGGCAAGGTAGACCCCTTCATCGAGCATGCCGAGGAAGTATCTGGCGAAGGCCCTGGTATCGCACTGCGATGCCGTCGGCCAGTCAAAAACCTCACCTTTGCTGAAAAAGGCGCAGAACATGCTGCCGATACGGGTTGAGTAGATCGGGTAGCCGGCGTCTTTAGCCGCCTTGGCAATACCTTCGGCAACGGCACGGCTCTTCTCTTCCAATGCTTCGTAGAAACCGGGCTGCTTGAGGATGTTCAGTGTTGCGATCCCCGCCGACATGGCCAGCGGATTCCCGGACAGGGTTCCTGCCTGGTAGATTCCGCCTGCCGGCGAGAGCTTTTCCATGATTTCGCGCGTGCCGCCGAAGGCGCCGACCGGAAGGCCGCCGCCGATTATTTTGCCGAGCGTTGTCATGTCCGGAGTGACGCCGGTCAACTCCTGCATCCCGCCGTAGGCAACCCGGAAGCCGCACATTACCTCATCAAAAATCAGGATAATGCCTTCATTGGTGCAGATCTCCCGCAGTCCTTCCAGAAAACCTTCGCGTGGCGGTACCGTTCCCATATTTCCGGCAATCGGTTCAACAATGATGCAGGCAATTGCTCCCCTGTTACCGGCAACCAGCTCTTTGACCGATGCAAGCGAATTAAATTCCGCGGTGAGGGTATGCTTTGCAAAGTCGGCCGGAACGCCGGGGGAGTCAGGCACGCCGAATGTGGCCATCCCGGATCCGGCCTTGACCAGCAGCGAGTCTGAATGACCGTGATAGCAGCCGGAGAACTTCATGATCTTGTCACGTCCCGTATAGCCGCGGGCAAGTCTGATGGCACTCATGGTTGCTTCCGTGCCGGAGCTGACCATGCGTACCATTTCAATTGACGGAACCGCATCAATGACCATGTTTGCAAGAATGGTTTCGCGCTCTGTCGGCGCTCCGAAGCTGGCGCCGCTGGCCATGGTGTCCTGAACCGCTTTGAGGATGTCCGGATGGCAGTGGCCGACGATCATCGGCCCCCAGGAACCGACATAGTCAACAAAATCATTACCATCCTCATCATAGATATGTGAGCCGGCAGCTTTTTTGATGAAGAGAGGGTCAGCACCGACCGATTTGAATGCCCGCACCGGGCTGTTTACTCCGCCGGGAATTACAGCTTTTGCCTGCTGAAAAAGTACACTGGAACGTTCGTGATTCATAAATCAACCTCGCATTGAATTGAAGATAAAGAGTAACGTGGGGAGAAGTGTCTACCATATAAACACCGGATGTGTCAATGGTAAAGCGCTAATTTTATTTGTAATTTAGATTGCGTGGGATCATTAAAACATTCATCCGGAGTAAAAAAACTATTGACAAAGAACGCCAGATACCCTATTTAGGTGCGTCCTTTGTATACAGTATTCCGTCCGCAGTAAGGAGGTTTTTAATGCTTGGTGCATACCTGCCAATACTACTATTGGTGCTCGTAGCGATAGGTTTCGGGGCTTGCTCGCTCATTTTCTCTTCCCTGATCGGCCCGAAAAAACCGTCGAAAGTAAAGCTGCAGCCGTACGAAAGCGGCTGTGATCCTGTCGGGACGGCTCGGGAGCGCTATTCGATCAAATTTTATATGATCGCAGTGCTGTTCATATTGTTTGATATTGAGGCGGTGTTTCTCTACCCATGGGCTATTCTCTACAAGAAGCTCGGCGTTTTCGGCCTGGTTGAGATGGGACTTTTCATTGTCATTCTTTTTGTTGGTTATATTTATGTCTGGAAAAAAGGAGCGCTGGAATGGGAGTAGACAATCCGCTTGGCGATAACGTTATCACCACGTCACTGGATCTTTTGGTTAACTGGTCCCGGAAGTCGTCCATCTGGCCTATGACCTTTGGTCTGGCATGCTGCGCTATTGAGATGATGGCCACCGGCGCCTCGCACAATGACCTGGACCGTTTCGGAATAATTTTTCGCGCCTCGCCACGTCAGTCAGACTGCATCATTATTGCCGGCACGGTAACCAAAAAAATGCTGCCGGTAATCATGACGGTGTATGAGCAGATGCCGGAACCAAAATGGGTTATTGCCATGGGTGCCTGCGCCTGTTCGGGCGGCATTTTTGACACTTACAGTGTCGTGCAGGGTATCGATGAAGCGCTGCCGGTCGATGTCTATATCCCCGGCTGCCCGCCGCGTCCCGAAGCATTATTGTTCGGTCTGTTGAAGCTTCAGGACAAAATCATGCAGGAAAGAAACTCATTCGGCAATGCTATTGGCCTGGGCGAACGCTATATCCCTGAAGCCGCCTGACCGTTCAAATAACCTGACACACACAAATCCCACAAAAGGGTTGGATATCATGGCAGAAAACAATAGAGCAGTAGTTAAACTGAAGGAAACGTTTGCCGCTTCGATCATTGATGTCGTCGAATTCAGAGGGGAAGTGACGGTAACGGTAGCGAAGAATGCTATTATTGAAATTCTTTCGTTTCTCAAACAGTCACTTCAGTACAACCTGCTTACCGATCTTACCGCAGTTGACTATCTGGGTAAGAAAGAAGAGCGCTTTATGATGGTGTATCTGCTCTATTCGATTCCGAACAAAGACCGGCTGCGTATCAAAACGCCGGTAACTGAAGCTGATTGTACCATACCTACTGCAATTCCGGTCTGGAAGACGGCCAACTGGCTGGAGCGCGAAGTATTCGACCTGTTCGGCATCACCTTCAGCGGCCATCCCGACCTCCGGCGCATTCTCATGACCGACGACTGGGTCGGTCATCCGCTCCGCAAGGACTACCCGCTGCAGGGTCCTGACCGTGAACCCTACAAAGGGCGCTTGTCATAGTTTAACTTCATCGTTTGTAATTCGATCATAGAAGAGGCGATACATGGCTGCTACTGAAACAATGACACTGAATATGGGTCCACAGCATCCCAGTACTCACGGAGTTCTGCGGCTTGTTCTCGAGCTTGACGGCGAGGTAATCGTTAAAGTCACTCCTCATATCGGCTTTCTGCACCGCGGTGTAGAGAAACTTTCCGAACACCGGACCTATCACCAGATCCTTCCGCTGACCGACCGCCTCGACTATCTGGCACCGATGAGCAACAATCTGGGCTACATTCTGGCTGTTGAAAAGCTGATGGCCGTCGAGGTGCCTGACCGTGCTGAGACGATCCGTATTATCATGGCCGAGTTGACCCGACTTGAATCGCATCTCGTCTGGATTGCCTGCCATGCTCTTGATATCGGTGCCATGACCGTTTTCATCTACGCTTTCCGTGAGCGTGAAACAGTTATGGAAATTTACGAACTGATTTCCGGCGCCCGCATGACGTCAAACTTCTTCCGGGTCGGCGGCCTTTCTCAGGATGTTCCGGACGAATTTGTCAAGAAAGTCAGTGACTTTATCGATGTCATGCCCGGCTACCTCGACCAGTATGAAGGTCTGCTGACCACAAACCCGATCTGGCTCAAGCGTACCGTCGGCAACGGCGTTATTTCCGCAGAGGATGCCATTGATATCGGCCTTACCGGTCCTGCCCTCCGTGGCTCAGGTGTTGATTGGGATCTGCGCCGGGATAATCCGTACAGCGGCTATGAAAAGTATCAGTTCAAAGTACCGACCGGTGAAAATTGTGACACGTTTGACCGCTATAAAGTGCGCCTCATTGAAATGCGTGAAGCATGCAAGATCGTCCGCCAGGCTCTTGATCGACTTACGCCGGGACCGGTGCTTGCCGACTGCCCGCAGGTCTGTTACCCGCCCAAGGAAAATGTCTACAACAGTATTGAGGGCTTGATCCATCACTTCAAGATCGCTTCCGAAGGTTTTGTTGCACCGGAAGGTGAAGTGTACCAGGGTGTTGAAGCTCCCAAGGGTGAACTTGGCTTCTATATTGTCAGCGATGGCGGCAACATGCCTGAGCGCCTGAGAATTCGTCCGCCATCATTCGTGAATCTGCAGGCCATCGAACAGATGAGTGTCGGTTCCATGATTGCCGACCTGGTGGCTGTAATTGGTACTCTGGACATTGTTCTTGGTGAAATTGACAGATAACTCCGCACGATTCAAAGGAGATGGGGCGCATGAGTGACGTAGCAGCGCAGCAGGCCACAGAGCAGGAACCGGTAATTGACCTTTCACTGGCCGATGCAATTATCGACAAATATATAGACTTACCGGGAAACCTGATGCCGGTTCTCCAGGCCGCTCAGGATGAATATGGCTACATTCCGCGGATAGTGGCCGATCATATTGCTGAGCGTCTCAATGTGTATCCGAGTCAGATCTACGGAGTGCTTACCTTTTATGCTCAGTTTCATCTCAAGCCGCGCGGCAAATTCATCATCAGAGTCTGCGTCGGTACCGCCTGTCACGTACAGGGTGCTCCCCGAATCGTTGAAACTTTTTTTGATAAACTCGGTATCGGTCATGCAGAGACTACCCCCGATCTTCGCTTCACCTTTGAGAAGGTTGCCTGTCTTGGGGCATGCGGAATGGCGCCGTTGGCAATGGTTAATGATTCAACGTACGGTGGCATGACTGTACAGAAAGTTGATGAAATCGTAACCGACTACTGTCAGCGGCCAATGAAGTAGCCAGTAGCTCGAAACTATCCAGCAAGGGACAATTGAGTCATGAGCGAAAACACAGGAATAAAAATTCTGATCTGCCAGGGTACCGGCGGAGTTTCGATGGGTGCCAAAGAAGTCGAGGCGGCCTTCGTAAAAATTCTCGCGGAAAAGGGTGTTGACGCCCAGGTCGGCAAGCGATGTGATGTCATCAAGACCGGCTGCCGCGGACTCTGCGCCAACGACGTTCTGGTTGATATTATTACCCCTGATCAGGGGCGTGTGACCTATGACTTTGTCAAACCCGAAGAGGTTGAGAAGATAATTGACGAGCATATCGTCAATCATGCAGTAATTGAAAAACGAAAAGCCAAGCCGTACTACAACCAGTTTGTTGATGCCCAGATGCGTGTCGTTATGACCGGCTGTGGTCAGATCGATCCGGATAGTATTGACGCTTATAAAGAAGAAGATGGTTTCAAGGCGATTGAGAAATGCATCAAGAGCATGAAACCGGAAGAGGTTATTGAAGAAGTCAAGAAGTCTGGCCTCCGCGGTCGTGGGGGCGGCGGATTTCCCACCGGTATGAAATGGTCTTTCTGCAAGGCATCACCCGGAGATCACAAGTATCTGATCTGCAACGCCGACGAGGGCGATCCCGGTGCGTTTATGGACCGTTCGCTCCTTGAAGGCGACCCGTACTGCATCATTGAAGGGATGATGATCGCCGCGTATGCAATCGGCTGCGATTTCGGCTATGTCTATGTCCGCGCGGAGTATCCGCTGGCCGTTCAGCGACTCCAGCATGCCATCGATATCTGCTATGAAAAGGGGTACCTCGGCAAGAATATCCAGGGTTGGGGCCTTGATTTTGACATGCGCATCAAGATGGGTGCCGGCGCTTTCGTCTGTGGTGAAGAGACCGCTCTGATGGCTTCAATCGAGGGCTTCCGCGGCATGAGTCGCCCCCGCCCCCCTTTCCCCGCTGTACGCGGACTCTGGGGCAAACCCACAAATATCAACAACGTAGAAACGTTTGGTAACGTGCGCCACATAATCAACAAAGGTGGTGACTGGTACGCTTCGCTCGGTACCGAAACGACAAAGGGCACCAAAATTTTTGCGGTAACCGGCAAAGTAAAGCATACCGGTCTCGTTGAAGTTCCTGCCGGCATGAAAATCCGCGAAGTTATTTACGATGTCTGCGGCGGTATCGCCAATAATCGCAAATTCAAGGCTGTCCAGGCTGGTGGCCCATCGGGCGGCTGTATTCCTGCCGAAATTCTCGATACTCCCGTTGACTATGATTCACTGATTAAAGCCGGAGCCATGATGGGATCCGGTGGCCTGGTTGTCATGGACGAGACTACCTGTATGGTCGACGTATCGCGCTTCTTCCTGAATTTTACCCGGGACGAGTCCTGCGGCAAATGCGTTCCCTGCCGTATCGGTCTCAAGGTCATGCTTGATATTCTTGAGCGCATCACCGAAGGTCGCGGTGAGCCGACTGACATCGCCACACTTCAGGATCTGGGCATTGCCATCAAAAAGGCGTCGTTATGCGGTCTCGGGCAGACCGCCCCCAACCCGATCCTCTCCACCATAAATTATTTCCGAGATGAGTATGAAGCTCATATCAACGATAAACGCTGCCCGTCCAATTGCTGCAAAGAGCTGCTGCTGTGGCAGGTGGTTGAGGATAAGTGTGTCAAGTGCGGCGCGTGCAAGAAAGCCTGTCCGGTTGATGCGATCATCTGGGAAAAAGGACAACTGGCTGTTCTTGATAAAGAAAAATGTACGAAATGTAAATCGTGCTACGACGCCTGCCGTTTTATGGCACTTGAATAGAATCAATTTCGCGCACTCGGTCAAACTCACTGAACAGAGGTTGAGATGGTAAATCTTACAATAGATGACAAGCAGGTTACTGCACCAAAAAGTGCGACTATTTACGAAGCGGCCAAGCTGAACGGGATCAAGATTCCGATTCTGTGCCATGATAAAAAGTTGAAGCCGTTCGGCGCGTGCCGCATGTGTCTGGTTGAAGTTGAGCAGATGAAAGGTCGCCAGATTCCGGCCTGTACAACCCCGGTAACGGAAGGCATGATTATCCGCACCTCGACAGCGGATATCGTCAAAGCCCGTAAAATGGTTCTGGAGCTGCTGCTGCTCAACCATCCGCTTGACTGTCCGGTCTGTGATAAATCGGGTGACTGCGATCTGCAGAATCTCACCTATGAATACCAGGTTAACAGCAACCGCTTTACCGATGAAAAATTCAGCCATGAGATTGATTACAATAATCCATTGATTGAACGGGACATGAACCGTTGTGTGTTATGCGGCAAATGCGCCCGTATCTGTGACGAGATCGTCAGCTATGGCGCATTGACATTTATCGATCGCGGTATTGAAACAAAAATCGGCTGTGAATTTGATGACGGCCTGAACTGCGAATTCTGCGGTTCTTGTATTGCCGTCTGTCCGGTCGGTTCACTGCTGGCCCGTCCATTCAAACATAAAGCCCGCTTCTGGGCGATGACCAAACATCCATCGGTTTGTGGCTATTGCGGAACCGGCTGCAATATTACGCTCGGCGTTAAAGACAACAAGGTTCTGACGACTATTTATGATGAGGAGCAGGGGTTCCATAAAGGGCAGCTCTGTGTCCGTGGGCGCTTTGGCTATCAGTTCATCAGCAGTGAAAAACGCCTCACTACACCGCTGATCAAGAAAAACGGCAGACTGATTGAATCAACCTGGGATGAGGCTCTTGAGCTTGTCGCAGGGCGCCTGAAGGGGGGCAATTCGGTTGCTGCTCTGGCAACGCCGCGTCTGACCAATGAAGAACTGGCGCTCTTTAAAAAACTGCTCGTAGAGAATGTGGGGACGAAAAATTTCGATCACGCTGCCGGCTATGCGCACACCGCACTTACCGGGGGATTTGCCCGAAGCTTCGGGACGAGCGCTTCTTCCGCTACAATTCTCGATATTCAGAAAAGTGACCTGCTGCTTGTTATAAAAACTGATGCCTATGAGACACATCCGGTCGTCGGATTTGAAATTAACATGGGCGTAAAAAATAACGGCATTAAACTTACCATCCTTTCCGATAAACGCGGCAAGCTTTCCAAGCTTCCCGATGCCACTACCATTGTTCATCGGCCCGGAAGTGAAGTAGCCATTCTTAACGCAATAGCCAAAACTCTTCTTGACGACAAACTGGTTACCGCAACTGCAGCGACGATAGCCGGTTATGCAGAATTGGAAAAGGCACTGTCCGGATTCACTGCTGAAGCGGTTGCAGCAGAGTGCGGCATTACTGCTGCCGCTATAAAGACTCTTGCTGCTGCCTATGCGTCAGCCGAAAAAGCTTTAATCATTTTCCCGGCTGGCCAGGCGTATAGCGGGCACAATGCCGAACTGGCAACTGCTGCGGCGAATCTTGCTCTTCTGACCGGCAAGTATGACAGGGAAGGGTGCGGTGTTCTCTGCCTTTCCGAGAAAAATAACAGCCAGGGTGCCGTAGACATGGGCTTCTTTGCTCAGGATGGCGGACTGAACGGCGTGCAGATCCTTGATGCATGTGCTGCCGGGACAGTGAAAACACTCTTTATTGCCGGCGAGAATCCTCTGATTTCCTATCCGGACCATGCCAAAGTCAAAGCTGCTCTTGAAGCGGTTGATTTCCTTGTCGTATCGGAGTTATTTCTTACGGAAACCGCTGCTATGGCTGATGTGGTGCTGCCAGTCTGTTCATATGCCGAAAAAGAGGGCACTTTTACCAGTACGGATCGTCATGTACAGTACTTTAAAGCGGCAATCCGCAAAAATATAAAGATTAAGTCAGATTACGAAGTTTTCTCGAATCTGGTTACCCGGTTGGGCGGTGCGCTCCCACCAACACCTGCGCTCTTTTTCAGTGAAATCGCCGCAAATACACCTGGATATCAGGGGTTGAGCCATGTTTCTCTCCGAAAAGAGGGTGCTTTTGCCCCTGTTGCGACAGCCCCGAAATTTGTTGCCCCGCTGGCAGTTGCCCCTTTCGCCCCTGAAACCGGTAAGCTTGCTCTGGTGACCGGCAGCGCACTTTACCACAACGGCACTTTGTCCGAGTACGGTGAAGGACCAATGCATGTATGCCCGGAAAATTATGTTGAACTGTCACGTTCGGATGCCTCTCTCTACAAAATTGCAGAAGGTGATCTGGTTACCCTTTCTTCATCCAGCGGTAGTATAAAGCTCAAGGCTAAGATTACGCCACGTATGCCGGCTGGTGTTGTCTTTTCACCGTATCACTTTAGTGCTGCTCCGATTAATACAATCTGGAACGGATCACCGGTAACATCGGTAACAGTGTCGAAGTAGTATCCGTTCCAACAAGTAACCAGACGAAAAATAACTATCACACAACGTTTAGAAAGAGGGACAGATGGGAATCGAGATATTAGGACTGCCGCTGATGTATTACATCGCCATGGTTGCCAAGGTCCTGGTGGCTTTTGTCTTTGTGTTGCTGACCGTAGCGTATGCAACATATGCCGAGCGGAAAATAATCGGCCATATGCAGGTTCGCCTGGGACCGATGCGTACCGGTTGGCACGGTCTGTTGCAGCCGATTGCCGACGGGGTCAAGCTTTTCTTCAAGGAAGAGATCATCCCGTCACAGGCCAGCACCTTTGCTTTCCTCGTTGCACCGCTGATAGCACTGATTCCGGCGTTCATTACGTTTGCTGTTATTCCGTTCGGCGGCATCATTGAGATAGCCGGGTATAAGATTCCGCTGCAGATTGCAGCCTATTATGACACGACCGCCGGACAGGTGTTCGATGTCAATGTCGGCGTGCTTTATATCCTGGCGATGTCGTCACTCGGTGTCTACGGTATCGTGCTCGCAGGGTGGGCTTCAAACAGTAAATATTCGCTGATGGGCGGTCTGCGTGCCTCGGCACAGATGATTTCGTATGAGCTTGCTGCCGGTTTATCTATCATTTCTGTTTTCATGCTTTCCGGCACGCTGTCACTGAGCCGGATTGTCGAACTTCAGTCAGGTTTCGGCGGTTTTGAGTGGTATCTTTTCAAGCAGCCTCTCGCCGCTTTCATGTTCTTCATCTGCTCTCTCGCCGAGATCAACCGCACCCCGTTTGACCTGCCTGAAGCAGAGACGGAGCTGGTGTCCGGTTTCTGTACGGAATATTCATCGATGAAATACGCCATGTTCTTCATGGCAGAGTATGCAAACATGGTAACCGTCTGCGCGCTCACCGTCACACTGTTTCTCGGCGGCTGGAATGGCCCGCTGACCGGCGCAATTCCACTCCTTGGGCCAGTGTATTTTATTGCGAAAGTGTATTTCCTAATGTTTGTCTGCATGTGGATCCGTGCGACTCTCCCCCGCTACCGCTATGATCAGTTGATGCATCTCGGATGGAAGGTGTTTATTCCGGTTGCCCTTGTAAACATAATAGTAACAGGGATTATTGGCTATTTTCTGTAACTGACGCAGAACAGAGTAACGTTATTTCTGAAACGAGGATGGAAATATGAATCCGATTACACCGATTATAAACGGCATGAAAATAACATTGAAACATATGTTCATGAAGCCGGTGACATTGCAGTATCCGACAGAGCGCCCCAAAGTGGCGAAGCGTTTTCGCGGCCTGCATGCGTTGAATGTGTCGCACGACAAGGCTAAATGCGTTGCCTGTTACCTCTGCCCGACCGTCTGTCCGGCCAAGTGTATCACGGTTGAAGCCGCTGAAGATGCCAATCACGATAAATATGCCTCAGTATATGAGATCGACATGCTACGCTGCATCTTTTGCGGCTACTGTGTCGAGGCCTGTCCAGTTGACGCGGTCAAGATGACCGAAGAGTTCGAACTGGCCAATTATAACCGTACGGACTTCATCTACTCCAAAGAACGTCTCTTAGTGAAGAAATAAGGAGCAGTACATGGAAACCCTCTTCTTTCTCATAGTATCGCTGGTGGCAGTTATATCGGCAATCCTTGTCGTTACCTGCAGGAACCCGATTAATAGTGCGCTGTCGCTCATAATGACGTTTTTCTGCCTTGCAACCTATTACGTCATGCTGGATGCGCCGTTTATGGCTGCCGTGCAGGTAATGGTGTATGCCGGTGCCATCATGGTTTTGATGGTGTTCACCATCATGCTGCTGAATATCAGGGTTGATGCCTCGAAAAAACATTCGCATAAACTGATCTTCGGCTCAATCATCGGTTTTTTTACGGTATTAAACCTTATCGTCCTTCTGGTTAAAAGCCGCGCAGCACTCCCGACCGGTCCGTACAGTGGAGAAATAATCAGAAAAATAGGTCACACTGAGCTGATCGGTCGCGAGATGTTCACAAACTTTCTGCTGCCGTTCGAGATAACCTCGATACTGCTGTTAGTTGCAATCATCGGCGCGGTCATTCTGGCCAAGAAAAAAATATAAGAGGGCTCTATTTCATGGAAAACCTGAACAGCTATCTCATCGTAAGCGCCATACTCTTCTCCATCGGCACAATCGGCGTGCTGACCCGCAAGAATGTAATTGTAATGTTTATGTGCATCGAACTGATGCTCAATGCCGTAAACCTCACTTTTGTCGCCTTCTCCCGGTATCTCGGCAATCTGGATGGACAGGTTTTCGTCTTTTTCATTATGACTGTTGCGGCCGCAGAAGCTGCTGTCGGGTTGGCCCTTATCATTGCGTTCTTCAATAATAAAGAGTCGATTGACGTTGACGACGTTAATCTGATGAAGTGGTAACAGCAAACTTCGCCCTTACACCAATGATTACTGATTGTATAAAAGGAGTCTTACATGTTTGACAAGGTATGGCTAATCCCGCTTTTCCCGCTTATCGGGTTCCTGATCAACGGGTTCTTCGGGAAAAAGATCAAGAATGAAGCTGTTATCGGCGGAATCGGCACGCTGATGATTTTCCTGTCATTTCTTGTGTCATGCGGAATACTCATGCAGATGATCGGTCTCCCGCCTGAGCAGAGAGTTTTTGAAAAAGTGCTTTTTCCCTGGATCCATTCCGGCAGCTTCAAGGCTGACATGGCCTTCCTGGTTGACCCGCTTTCCGCTATCATGATTATGGTTGTCACCGGTGTCGGCTCACTGATTCACCTCTACTCCATCGGGTATATGCATGGCGAGGAAGGCTTCTACCGCTTTTTTGCCTATCTCAATCTTTTCTGCATGTCCATGCTGCTGCTGGTTCTCGGCAGCAATATGCTCGTTATGTTCATCGGCTGGGAAGGTGTTGGTCTCTGCTCATATCTGCTGATCGGCTACTACTTTCATAAGAAATCTGCCGGTGATGCCGCCAAGAAGGCGTTCGTCATGAACCGGGTCGGCGACTTCGGCTTTTTGATCGGTCTTTTTACTCTCTACTGGTGGTTTGGCAGCAACCACAATATCTGGACTATCAACTTCATGGAAATTAAGGCCGCATCACATCTGCTCCCCTACGGTGGGGTGGTTACCGCTGCTTCGTTATGCTTTTTCCTTGGTGCCACCGGTAAGTCAGCCCAGCTGCCGCTCTTTACCTGGCTGCCTGACGCCATGGAAGGTCCGACACCGGTTTCCGCACTCATCCACGCTGCCACTATGGTTACCGCCGGCGTCTACATGATCGGCAGAATGAGCTTTGTTTTTGTAAAGTCTCCTGAAACCATGATGATCATTGCCGTCGTCGGTGCTGCAACAGCAATATTTGCTGCAACTATCGGTACCGCTCAAAACGATATCAAACGGGTATTGGCTTATTCAACGGTCTCACAGCTTGGCTTCATGTTCCTGGCCATGGGCGTTGGAGCTTTCAGTGCCGGCATCTTCCACCTTATGACCCACGCGTTCTTCAAAGCCTGCCTGTTCCTTGGTTCAGGTTCGGTCATACATGCCATGCATTACGCGCTGCATAAAATCCACTCGCATGATGATGCCCAGGATATGCGTAACATGGGTGGCCTGAAGTCTGCGATGCCGATTACCTTCCTGACATTTCTGGTTTCGACAATCGCAATTTCCGGAATACCCGGTTTTTCCGGATTCTTCTCCAAAGATGAAATCCTCTGGATGGCTTTTGCCAACCCCTACCATGGCAACCTTAATATTGTCCTGTGGGGCATTGGTGCCATCGCCGCCTGCTTTACCGCCTTTTACATGTTCCGCCTTGTCTTCATGACATTTTTCGGTGAGTGCCGCATCAACCCAAAAGCCAAGGAGTATCTCCACGAGTCTCCGCTGGTTATTACAATTCCGCTGATGGTTCTTGGTTTTCTCGCTGTTGTCGGCGGTTATCTCGGCATGCCGAAATTACTGGGAATGCTGCCCAACTACTTTGAACACTGGCTCGAGCCGGTGTTTGAACTCGCCAATGAATACGGCAGCAAATATGCTCACCACGGTGCTCACCCGAGTCACGCCGTCGAGTGGGGTCTCATGGGATTGTCAGTGGTAATTGCTCTGGTCGGCATAACGATTGCTTTTACCATGTATGTAAAGAACACCGAGCTGCCGGGCAAGTTTGTTGCCTCATTCCCGGCGCTGCATCGTGCAGTCTTCAATAAATGGTACGTTGATGAAATTTATGATTATGTATTTGTCAATCCATGCAAGGCTGCCGGCCAGTTCCTCTGGAAAGGATTTGACGTTCTTGTCGTTGACGGAGTCGTCAACGGTGTCGCCAATGTTGTCATGGGATTCAGCGGCATTTTCCGCTATATCCAGTCCGGCTACATCTACAACTACGCATTTTCCATGGCTCTTGGTGTTGTTGTCATGCTTGGCTACTTCATTTTTAAATAACCACTTCATTAGCATTTTGTATAAAGGAGCACGAATTCATGAGTAACGTACTGAGCCTGACGACATTCCTGCCGATTCTGGGTGTCCTGCTGCTGCTGTTTATCCCGAAAGACAGCAAGGGCGTGCTTCGGAATGTCACCCTCGCGGTTACAGTTGTCACTTTCCTGGTGTCGCTGATCATGCTGGCCGGTTTCCAGACCAATGCAGAGTTCCAGTTTGTTGAAAATGTACCCTGGATTGCTGCCGGTCCGTTTATCATGCGCTATAACATCGGAATTGACGGCATTAGTATCTGGCTTGTTATTTTGACGACATTCATTATGCCGATCGCTGTCCTTTCAACTTTTACCGCCGTAGAAGAGAAGGTCAAAGAGTATATGATCTGCCTGCTGCTGCTTGAAACCGGTATGCTCGGTGCCTTCATCTCGCTCGACCTGTTCCTGTTTTACATCTTCTGGGAAGTCATGCTGATTCCGATGTATTTCATGATCGGTATCTGGGGCGGTAAAAATAAAATTTATGCAGCAGTAAAGTTCTTTATTTACACCATGGTCGGTTCGCTGCTTATGCTGGTGGCTCTTGTCTTCCTCTATTTCAAAGGGATGGAAGCAGGCATTCACGATTTCGGCCTGATCCAGTTTTATAATCTGAAACTCGATATGGCCACGCAGATATGGCTGTTCCTGGCTTTTGCCTTTGCCTTTGCCATCAAAGTACCGATGTTCCCGCTCCATACCTGGTTACCTGACGCACATACCGAGGCCCCGACTGCGGGCTCGGTAATATTGGCAGCGGTTCTTCTGAAGATGGGTACCTACGGATATGTGCGTTTTGCTATTCCGCTGTTTCCTGAAGCGGCTCACAAGTTTGCACCACTCATTGCAACACTGGCAGTCATCGGTATTATTTATGCCGCACTCGTCGCCATGGTACAGGAGGATGTTAAAAAACTGGTGGCCTACTCGTCAGTTGCCCACCTCGGCTTTGTCATGCTCGGAGTATTTGCCTTCAATACTGAAGGTATAACCGGCGGCATGCTGCAGATGCTTAACCATGGTATTTCAACCGGAGCACTGTTCCTTATCGTTGGCTTTATTTACGAGCGCCGCCATACCCGGTTAATAACAGATTTCGGCGGGCTTTCAAAACAGATGCCGGTATTTGCGACAATCTTCATGATTGTTACGTTTTCTTCAGTCGGTCTGCCGGGAACCAATGGTTTCGTCGGTGAATTCCTGATCCTGCTCGGTGCCTTTGAAAGCCAGCTGCGCTGGTTCACCGTTGTGGCAACGAGCGGTGTCATCCTCTCAGCGGTCTACATGCTGTGGGTGTTCCAGCGGGTCATGTTCGGAGAGCTTGATAACCCCAAAAACCAGAAGCTCCTCGACCTGAACGGACGTGAAATTGCGATCATGGTCCCTTTAGTGGTAATGATCTTTGTTATGGGACTCTACCCCAAACCTTTCATTGATAAAATGGACCCGGCCATTAAAAAGCTTGTCGCACAGGCCCGTATTACGCCGGCTAATGCTCAGATGATGCCTGCAGTAAACCAGATGCAGATGCCGGGAGCACCGCAGGGCCAGATGCCGGCCGGTCATCAGGGTGGTGGTGAAATGCCCACCGGTCACCCCGGTATGGAGAATTCTTCACCTCAAACATCGCCAGCTGTTAATCCGCACAATGCCAAGTAAACAAATAACGAGTCAATCCGACCGGAGGATATTTTAGATGGACATGATTTTAATTCCAGCCGTCAACATGACGCCGATACTACCGGAGATATTTCTCTCCGTGCTGGCCATGGCTCTTCTGCTGATTAATGTATTTAATCCCGGCGGACAGAAGTCGTACCTTGCATACGTCAGTTTCATCGGTATTGTCGCGACAGCGATACTGGTAGGAGCGGGATGGGGCAGTCACATAGAGAGCTTTAGCGGATCAGTGGTTCTCGACAATTTTGCGACGTTCTTCAAAATGATCTTTCTGGTTGCTGCCGGACTGGCTGTCCTGATCTCTGACAGCTATATGGAGCGGGAAGGGTGTAATCATGGCGAATTGTATCCACTGATTCTCTTTACGGTTGTCGGCATGATGCTGATGGCGTCGGGCACGGACCTCATGACGATTTTCCTTGGTCTTGAAGTCATGTCTATTGCTCTGTATGTTCTTGCCGGATTTAACCGGGCGAACAAGAAGTCCAACGAAGCCGGACTTAAATATTTCCTGCTCGGGTCTTTCTCAACCGGTTTCATGCTCTATGGCATGGCGCTCATATATGGTGCCACCGGTACGACCCGTCTCTATAAGATTGCAGCTATTGTCGGCCAGATGACGCTTCCTTCGGCAAATATCCTCCTGGTTGCCGGTATGCTGTTGATGATGACCGGCTTTGCCTTTAAAGTTGCCGCCGCACCGTTCCATATGTGGACACCCGACGTCTACGAGGGCGCTCCGACGCCAATGACCGCTTTTATGTCTGCTGGTCCAAAGGCGGCAGGATTTGCCGCGCTGCTCCGTATATTCCTCGTTGCTCTTCCGACGCTGCAGGTTGAGTGGAGTCAGGTGCTCTGGGTATTGGCTGCTTTAACAATGACGGTCGGCAATATTACCGCGCTGCGCCAGGATAACATCAAGCGCGTTCTTGCGTATTCCTCCATCGCTCACGCAGGGTACGCACTGGTCGGTTTTACCGCCGGAAACGGTACCGGTACTGCCGGTATCCTGTTCTATATGCTCTCTTATGCATTTATGAACATTGGTGCCTTTGCAATTGTTATTCTCGTCTCTAAGAAGGGTGAAACAAACGGTAATGTTTCTGACTTTGCCGGTCTCGGCTTTAAACGCCCGATTCTTGCACTGGCTATGACGTTATTTCTCTTTTCGCTTGCAGGAGTTCCTCCGGCAGCCGGATTTATCGGAAAGTTTTATCTGTTCTCCGGCGCAATCCAGAAAGGGTATATCTGGTTGGCAGTTATCGGTGTTCTTAACAGCGCCGCATCGGTTTATTACTACCTGCGCATCATGGTGTACATGTATTTCAAAGAATCCACCGAGGATTTCGCGTGGGTACAGCTTACTGCACCGGTTGCCCTCGCACTGATCATTGCCGCTGCCGGAACACTGATCCCCGGTATTGTTCCTTCGATTATTCTTCAGTATGCCCAGATGGCAGTCAAGCTTATGTAACTTGTCTGAATATCAGGTGGCTATGGTTACACAGAGGGCGGACTCAACCAGAGGCCGCCCTCTGTTGTTTGGATGGAATTTAAAGTGGGGTAAAGATGGTGGAGCACGAAGTCTGGACGACCCTGAAAGTCCTTGCCTGGACAAAAGAGTTTCTTCTCTCCAAGGGAGTTGCCAACGCACGCCTTGAAGCGGAATGGCTCCTCTGTGCGGTTACGGGGCTTGATCGTGTCGGTCTGTACCTGCAGTACGATAAGCCGTTGAATGAGAGTGAACTTGCTGACTACCGGGAAAAAGTGGCCCGGAGAGCCAAACGGGAGCCGCTCCAACATATCCTTGGCAGTCAGGAATTCTGCGGCCTTGAATTTGAAGTCAACGCTGATGTTCTCGTGCCCCGTTATGACACTGAAGTGCTGGTATCAGCGGCATTCGCCCGTCATCCGAATGCCGCTGCTATTCTGGATATCGGCACCGGAAGCGGCTGTGTTGCGGTTTCTTTGCAGAAACTGTTTACAAATGCGGCGGTAACCGCTACTGATATCTCTGAAGCGGCACTGATCGTCGCCCGGCGCAATGCCGAAAAGCATGGAACAACTATTGAATTTCTGGCCGGCTCACTGTTTGCGCCGGTTTCGGGTCGTCATTTCGATCTGATTGTATCAAACCCGCCGTATATCCCTTCGGCAGACATCGAAACACTTGATCAGGAAGTACGCGACTACGATCCACGCTCTGCTCTCGATGGCGGCAAAGATGGTCTTGACGTATACCGACACCTTATACCTTCTGCCGTTACCCATTTACACCCTGGCGGATGGCTGCTTGTTGAGATTGGGGCAGGGCAGGCAGATGATGTTGTGCAGATGTTTCAAAAAACCGGCTGCTTGAGTGAACCGCACGTTTTCCCGGACCCCGCCGGTATCAACCGCGTCGTCGGAGCAGAGATAAAGGAGAAAGTATGAACAGAGATGAAGCGAAAACTGTCCTGGCGGAAGCCGACCTGCTGGTTACACACAGCGAAGTGGAAGCTGCAATTACCCGAATGGCCGTGGAAATTACCGGAGAGCTCAAAGATGCGGATCCTATTTTACTCTGTGTGATGAACGGGGGGCTGATCTTCACCGGCCAACTCCTGACTAAACTGGTTTTTCCACTGGAGGTCGATTATGTCCACGCCACACGTTACGGGCATGAGACGAATGGTACCAACCTCCACTGGACAGTTAAGCCGCAGTTTGACATGAAAGGGCGTACCGTGCTCCTGCTGGATGACATTCTTGATGAAGGTGTTACTCTTGCGGCAATTGCCGCCTACTGCCGTCAGCAGGGAGCCGCTGCGGTATTTATGGCGGTACTGGTAGAGAAGCTGCACCTGCGTAAAGTAACTCCGGGGATGCGGGCCGATTTTACCGGTATTGAAGTCGGTGACCGCTTTCTCTTTGGCTATGGTTTGGATTACAAGGGGTATTGGCGCAACGCACCCGGAATTTACGCGGTTAAAGGATTATAGTTCTGCAGGTTTTTTTTCGTCAAATCCGAAACAGGTACTGATATTCTACATGTGAGTGCCTACTGTTGAGGGCTTATACCAATTCCAAATCAAAGCTCCATCTTCGTTGGCTCGTCTTCGGCTCCTCAGCATACTGTTTGTATGCCTTCGTCGCCTCATTCCTTGCCGCCTTGATGGCATCCTTGATTTGAAATCGGAATTACGAGCAGGGTCGTCTCCAACTCTTTCATCTCCTTCTCTGTCAGCACGACGGGCTGCATTCGTGCCCACACCCTTATTTCACGCGGGTTTTTCAGCCAGAGGTCGAGATTCCGTACGGTCCATACCTCACCATTTTTGTACGTCTTCGGGTAAAAGGGAGAAAACAGCCCGGACAGATTGGGGCCGCTATCACCCGTTCCCAGAGCGCCAAGGCGTTCGGAGAGTATCCGGTGGCAACTGCCGCACTTCTTGGAGAAAACGTCCTCACTCTTATTGCCGGAGTTGTTGAAATGAACCTTTGCCGGAGCCGCTTTACCCATTTCATGCCCCTGTGAACCTGCCAGTATTATATTTACCAGCATGGCTATCCGCTCATCATCCAGCCCGAATTTCGGCATAGTCGCCACCGGCTGTCGGATAGCAAGGACAAGCTCCCCAACACTCTTGCGCACAGCTGCGTCATCAAGGTTTGCCGCAAGACCGTTCCCGCGGCCGGCACTGATATGACAGCGGCGGCAGGCGAGTTCCTCCATGAGATGCTCTCCGTCTCTTTTCAGCACCTCATCACCAAGGGTAAACCGGACATATTTGCCCGCCCGCAAGCCGCTATGGGCTATGTTCTTGCGTTCCGATAACGGATTGCCGCGATGGCAGTCACTGCATCCGGCACGCTCGGCGTAATGGGACGAGTGGCACGTCAGGCAGAGCTGCTGCTGTCCACCCCAGGCCGGTAGCGCAGCCAGGAATATGGCACAGGCTATCAGCCGAGAGACCAATTTATCCCCCTGAAAAACAGCGCCACGATGGTGAGGGCAACGATTGAAGTAACCACTATGACTGTGACAGTTGAAATGCTCTTCAGTTCATATGGAAACCAGCTGGCCCGGTGAATACGGGTACCGACGGGGAGCCAGGGGAGCAGCAGAAACAAGCCTGCCAGCAGTATGACCGGATAGATCATCAGGCGCGACCAGCTGACCAGTTCCTGAATCCAGAGCAGGAACCAGGCAGATTTAGCCGGATTGGGAGTGACGGCAGGGTTCGCCTGCTCCTGAAGCGGTGCCGGTATCAGTGCCGTAAGCAGCAGCAGTGAAGCGGCACAGGCATACATCGAACGGCTGATAAGCCTGAAAAAGAGCGGGGAGCTTTTAACAAATCCGTTTTTCATAGATACGGCAGCACCCCCTTGTTTTTTCTGACCCGGTAGAAATGGAGAAAGGACAGTGACAGCAGCGACAACGGAATGATGGTGATATGCAGAGCGTAAAAGCGCAGCAGCGACAGTGACTGCCCGACGCCATCCGGCACCAGCAGGGAACGAATCAGGCTACCGAACGGCAGCGTGGTCAAAAGCTCCATACCGGTCTGAGTCGCCCAGAAGGCCAATTGGTCTAACGGGAGCAGATATCCCGTGTACGCCTCAAACAGCGCCAGAAATAACAGCAGGCAGCCGATCACCCAGTTCAGCTGCCGGGGTTTTTGATATGCCCCGGTCAGCACCACCCGCAGGGTATGCAGCAGTATCAGGACGAGCAGGGTATGGGATGTCAGGCGGTGCAGGCTGCGCAGGTATTTTCCGCCCCGGACGGAAGCTTCAAGAAACAGGACTGAGTTGAACGCCCGTTCCGGCGTCGGTTGATAGTACACCAGCAGCAGCATGCCGCTGACCAGCATGATCAAAAATGCCGTGAAGGCGAGTCCGCCGAGGCAGAAGGTATAGCTGAAGCGCAGGTTTCGCTCCAGCACGACGCGAGGAAAGAGATGTCTGAGGAAATCAGTGATCATGGTTTCAGCCTTTTACAGCAGGTGAGCGGACGTTTTTCTCTGCCATGTTTATCGGACTTCTGACGAGCCGGTAAATCCTGCCGGCAATGCGATTAGTCACCCGCAGATTGAGCAGAGTAAACTGATTGGTCTTGTCAGTGGATCAATACCGCCAGGTTGATGGCTGATACTGCTATTTCGGCGCCGGATTGTTTGCGTTGGGGTTGTAACCGGGCGGTAGAACTAATCTGATCGTCGGGTCCTTCTGGGCACGTCCCCGGAATGCCTTAACTTCGCCGTGGAGCTTGTCGATCATTCCCTTGATCGCCTCCTCAAAACTGTGTGTGCGTGCCTCGCGTGCGCGCTCTGTGAAGCCTACCATCGTCGCGGTGCCCTTGGTATTCGCAATGCCGGTCGCTCGCATCAGCAGTCGCCTGCTCTTGATGTCAAGCACTGCGGTGTCAACGGCGGTGAGCACGTCATACTGGTCACCACTGATGACGTATGCGCCGATGCCGGTCCAGTAAAGAAACGACCATCCAGTTGCACCTGAATGCTGCACCTGGTCAAAGGACACCAGGGCGATGACATCGAAATTGAGCAGTGCGGCAATCCGGTCAAGGTTAGCGAACCCGCCGCCCGGTTCAAGGTACATCGACGGAACAGCCTGTATATCACTTATGAACGGATAGCGCGAGAAGGCATCCCGCACCTCGCCTGCCAATTTCAAACGGTCGCTCTCGGGAAGTCGGAATTTCGGGTCAGAGCTGTCAGGCACGAACGCTACTCCGATCCGGAACGGCACGTTGATTACCGCCACCTGGTCAGGAATCGGAGGCGACTGTTCTGATCCGGGGAACAGGTAGGAGAGTACCGATGACACCTGCCGCTGTTTCGTGCCGACTTCCATGGACGCGCAACCGCCAATGGCGGTCACCATCAAAACGACAATCAGTAACTCAGCTATTTTGCACATGATTGAGGCCTCCTTGAGGTGAGACAGTTTAGAATCGGCTATAGCAGATGGTTGTGGTGAAAGTCGAAAGAAAATGGTACACCCGTCTTCAAGCAACTGCGTAATCAGCAGATTTTGGAGAGTGTGGCAATGCCGTTTGTATAACGGAACCGGTTCGTTATTATTCACGATGAACATGTCATTCCCTGTCATATCAATGTTTTTTCGGAAGTAAGTTTAGGGCAACGGCTGCACTGATGTCAAAGCAAAACTGGCCTTATATGTAGTTATAAAACAGCCTTTAGCAATAGTGACAATGGCGTAAACCAAGCGGTGTTACAGCACAAACCAGAGGAGGAAATCACAATGATTCCGGAAAAACTGCTGGAAATTATGCAACAGGATGGAGTGGTTGCAATTGCAACCTTGGGAGAGGATGGGCCGCATATGGTCAACACCTGGAACAGTTACCTGAGAACGACGGAAGATGGTCGTCTTTTGATTCCCGCCGGTTATATGCATCGTACAGAGGCGAACATTGCATTTAACCCCGAAGTTTTAATAACCTTGGGGAGCAGTAAGATCAAGGGCTTGTATGGACCGGGCGCAGGCTTTCTGATCAAGGGGAAGGCGCAATTTGTAACCTCTGGCCCGGATTTCGATCTGCTCAAGTCAAAATTTGAGTGGTTGCGTGCCACTGTGGCCGTTACCGTGGACTCTGCCACCCAAACCTGGTAATTATTGAATACCAAGGGGAAAACGGTACCTTCACTCGCCATAAACAATAAAGAGTTGATCTGGCTCTCAGTTCAGTGCCAGATCTGAGACGATGTGGGCTGCAATCTGTTGACTGGCGCCGGTGAACAGGGTGTCGACAAAATCGCTGCTCTCATCCAGCCAGACACGCAGGCTGTTGAAAGAGCTGACATATTCATACACCTTCTTCTCCGGCAGCTCAGCCTGCTGTGTACCGCGCTGCTGCACAGATACCGTTACCCTGACAGTGCAGCTGATCTGCTCATCACGGGTTGATCGCAGCAGCAGATTCTGCAGCTCAATGGTTACCACTGCTGCCGACGGGTCTGTGCCGAGCTTCCAGTACTTTTGCGCCCGGTCAGTGACATTTTTCTGCAGTTCGGCTGGCAAAGAGTGAGACTGCTGTACACGCATCAGCCGGTCGCGCAGCTGAGCTGCCTTTTCATTTGAAAGCGCTCCCGTAACACCCACCCCCGCACCCACTCCCGCACCTGCGATTGTCCCGGTAACGGCGCCGGCCGCAGCGAGCACCGGACTACAGAATACGGCGAACGGACCACACGACAGACCCCACACGGCACCGGCCACCGCACCGGCCGTCGCTCCGGTTCCGGCGCCCACCCTGGCATTGCTGCCGAGAGCTTCGTTACTGATATCAATGGCACCATCGGCGCGCGGGTTGCTTGCGAACACAAGCGCAACAGGCTCTCCCCGGCGTATTGGCGTTATCTGCGCCGTCGTGCAACCGGCAAGCAGATTAAGCGCCAGGATGGCACCGATAGTTTGTCTGTTCATAGCGATCCTCCTCTCGAATCGTGCGGACCTCTGGAAAGGTGATATGTGCGAAAATACCATGGATCCCAAGCGGCCTCAAGGCGTATTGCAAACGCCCTGTTCGGGTGAGCCGATACAGCATAGTAGTGCAGATTATCCCGCAGGGTACTAGCATTGCGCCTCTGATAGGGGAACTCAGATTTTCTCTATTTCTCAGGCTGTTCATTTTATCCACGTAGTAGCAAATTCAGCATTTTTTGCTTCCAAAAACCGGGACTATTTTTTTTCTGGGGTTATTGCAAAACATAAAATTGATGGTATAGAGAAAAAATCTACCTTGAAACAAGTCATATTCATACCATCAACAGTGTCTTAATTGTTGAACCCACCAAGGAGGTGTATTTATGCTGCGTACGTGTTCATCTTGTAAGCTAATGACGATTGTTGTAATGGTTTTTTCGTTCTGTGTTGCGGGTGTCGCTCAAGCAGCCTACACGCCGCCTGCACCAGTATCACTGGCGTGCGTCGGTAATTCAGGTGCAGTGTCTATCATTAATATCCAGAATGGGGCTGTGTTGGCATCCCCTTCCATTGGCAGCTCCGCTCTTTACAGCGTTGCCATGAGTCCGGCTGGGAACTTCTGCTATGCCTCCGGTTTTGGCGGAGCGGTATCCAGAATAAATCTTGCCGATAGTACGGTGATGAACGGCAATGGAAGCTATAATTTTCACTGGATCACTGTCAGCACCGATGGAAGCAAGCTGTATGCCGCCTCACGGGACGGTTCGACAGTGGAAGTTTTTTCTACCGCCGACTTGACACCGGTGACGACCATCAACGGATTCAGTAATCCGACCGGCGTGGCGGTCAGCCCAGATGGTGCCAAAGTGTATGTTGCCAATTACAATTCCGGTACGATTTCCGAGATCTCAACAGGTGACAATAGCGTAGCAACTGTTGCTACCGGTATCAGTACTCCGTACGGTGTTGTGGTCAGTCCTGACAGTAAAAAGGTTTATGTGGCCAGCGCCGCCGGAACTGTGACAGTCATTGACACCTCCAACAGCAATTCGATTCAGACGATCCCCTTGTCATCCATGATTGTTGGAATTGCACTGTCGCCCGACGGTCGTTTTTTGTACACAGCCAATTATGGAGCAGGAAGTGTGTCCGTTATCAGAACCTCCGATACCAGCGTCATCTCTACCGTTACAACGGGCGGATCACCGGAAGGAATCTCAGTGACACCAGACGGCACCAGGGTCTATGTAGCAATCGGTAGCGCCGTAAAAGTTATCCGAACGACAGATTACGGGGTGGAAAGCACCCTGCCAGTTACAACCTCCCACTCGGTTGGGCAATTCACCATGCCGGCCCTGCCGGTGTATGCCGCCAACTATGGCACTCCGGCTGTTACGGCCCATAATTCACAAAACAGCGGCAACATCGCTCCAGCGGTCAATGTCGCAGGTGCTGCTACCGGTTTTAACGGCACCAACGGCGTTTTTGCACACGGCAATGAAATTTTTGTGGCCAATCACAATGGGAATAACGTCTCTGTCTACAGTGCATACGACACTGGCAATGCAGCTCCTCTCCGTACGCTGCAAAGCGGAACAAATTCCGGTAACAATTGGCCGACCCAACTTTTTATCGACAGCGGTGAACTGTATGTGACTAATTTTAACAGCGATACCAGAGTGTTCAATTTGACTGATAGCGGTGATGTCGCACCAAAGCGTGTGGTCAGCACCTTGACAAAGACCTACGGCATTGCGGTCTACGGCAATGAATTGTTTCTTTCCCGCCATCCAAATAGCGGAGATGGCGATACAATTTACGTATTCCCCAAGACCCAGAACAGTGGTGTTGCTGCGGTTCGCTCCATCAGTGGAGCCAATACCGGTCTCAGTTTCGTATCCGGTATTCATGTATCCAAGGATGAGATTTTTGTCAGCAGCTATTTCAATAATTCAATCAGGGTTTTTAATCTGAATGACAGCGGTAATAGTGCTGCCAAAAGAACTATTGAGGGAACCCTCACACAACTCAATACGCCGCTTGGAATCTGGGTCAGCGATAATGAGATATTTGTCGGTAATCGCGGCGACAACAGCATTCTTGTTTTCAACGTCAGCGATAGCGGCAACGTTGCACCTAAGCGAATCATCAAGGGTTCCGCCAGTGGCTTAAGCCAGCCGATGCAGGTAATGTCGCCGGTGCTGAGGCGTTACAACCCTGATTTTGAAGTAGATCCGGTCAACACTGCGGGAGGTGGGATTACCGACTGGGAATATCAATTCTACACCTATAATGATTTCGGTACCCGGGGTACTTCTCCGACAGCGACGCATACCCTTGAAACTACCGGTGCTCGTTCATTCTCCGGACAAAAATCGGTATACTCAACGATCCAGAGCTTTGGTGGCACTAACAATTGGGATGCAGACTATCATTACGCTACTCATGCCATGACTACCGGATACCTGAAACAGCCCAATATAAATCTTGCTGCAATAACCATCTGGCGCAGCGACATCTCATACACCACTTCTTCCCGCTGGTTCCACTGGTTTGCAATGGATTTAAATGACGGAGTTAATAGCCAGACGGTTATGCTGGCCTGCAGGGCGTGGGGACTTAATGAAGGGTGCAGTAACAATTACGAGAATACCTCTGACCAGACTGCAACCGGAACGGATGGTCAGACCTGGTACCGGCACCGGGTCGCAGTTCCACCGGAGTTTGACCAAAATAAACTGAAAATAACCATCCGCCATGTGCAGCGTTCGTGGGATGGTACCAGTGCCTCAAGCAACCTTTATTACGATCTGCTCGGAGAGGAAGTGGTAGATACGACTCCTGGCGCATTCACTTTTGCGTCGATATCAAATGTATTCACCAGTACGGCGTACGAATCGGGTGCCGTTACTGTTACCGACATAAGTGCTGCCGCTCCGATTTCAATCGTCGGCGGTCAGTATGCTGTCTCGAGAGATGGCGGCACAAATTGGGGTGGCTGGACAAGCGTAGCAGGTACGGCAAATCTGAATGATCAGATCAAGGTCATGCTGATATCATCGGTGTCTGCTGGCACAAAAACGACGGTGACACTCTCTGTTGGTGGTATAACTGGTGATTTTGATGTGACAACATCGTCAACGCCGGTGGCCTTGCTGCTACCGGTCAGCGGGTTGGTCTCGCTCTGGCGTGCGGAGAATAATGCGCTGGACAGTTTCGGCAACAATCACGGGACGCTAAAAAATGGAGCGACTTTTGCGGCAGGCAAATATGGACAGGCGTTAAGCCTTAATGGAGCGAACAGCTATGTCGAAGTGCCGGATTCGCCAACATTAACCATATCAGGAGATTTTTCTGTTAGCCTGTGGACCAATTACACTGCAATCAGCGCCGGTTTAAATGTTTTTGTCGGCCATGATCAAGGCGGAGGAGCATTGCCAAAATGGGCATTTCTTTCACAGGACGGTAATCTTCAGCTACATATAAATGGAACCAATCCTGTCTGGGTGGGGGTGCCTTTCAGTCCACAGACCGGTAATTGGTATCACCTCTCGGTAACAAGATCCGGTCCGCTCTTTACTTTTTATGTAAATGGAATATCTGCAGGAACTGTTACCGATTCTACAGCGATCGCTGATGTAAGTGCACCGCTCACCATCGGTCAGGTAGAAGGTCTCGGATTTTTTAATGGATTGATTGATGAGGTTGCCATTTACAGCCGTGCTTTGACATCGGATGAAGTGGCCAAGACGGCCGGGATTTCCTACGCCATGGTTTACTCCGGCAATGGCAGTAACAGTGGAAGCATACCAATCGACTCCAGCAGTCCCTATCAACCGGGTGCAACCGTTACCGTTCTTGGCAATAGTGGAGGCCTGGCCAGAACCGGTTACAGCTTTTCAGTATGGAACACTGCGGCAGACGGCAGCGGCACTGATTACGCGAATACGGCGGTATTTGTCATTTCCGCTGACACCACGCTCTACGCCAAATGGACGCTCAACAGCTATACGGTCAGCTTCAACAGCAACGGCGGCAGCGCCGTAACCAGCCAGAGCATCGACTACAACACAACCGCCACCGCGCCGGCCGCGCCGGGCAAAACCGGTTACACCTTTGCCGGCTGGTACTCCGACGCTGCCCTGACAGCAGCCTTCACCTTCACCACGGCAATCACCGCAGACACCACGCTCTACGCCAAATGGACGATCAACAGCTATACGGTCAGCTTCAACAGCAACGGCGGCAGCGCCGTGACCAGCCAGAGTGTTGACTACAATGCGCTGGCCGCCGCACCGGCTGCACCGACCAAAACCGGCTCGACCTTTTCCGGCTGGTACTCCGACGTCGCTCTGACGACCGCCTTCGCCTTCACCACGCCGATTAGCGCAGACACGACGCTCTACGCCAAATGGACGCTCAACAGCTATACCATAACCCCGACCGCTGGCACCGGCAGCAGCATCTCCCCGGCAACGGCACAGACCATAACGAGTGGTGCAACAACAAGTTTCACCGTCGCACCGCTTGCCGGTTTCGGCATACTCTCTGTAACAGGCTGTAACGGTACATTGAATGGCAGCAGTTACACCACCGCCGCAATTACTGCCAACTGTACGGTTTCCGTCACTGCCGTAAAGCGCAACGGCAACAGCGGCTCCGCTGCTGATCCCACTGTTGCGGATGCCCTGAAGGCTATGCAGGCCTATGTGGGACTGCTGTCCCTGACTCCGGAACAGCATATCCTCTATGACGTTGCGCCATTAAGCACCAGTGCTGTTCCGCAGGGGAACGGTGTTGTTGATGTTGCTGATGTTATTATGATTTTAAGACGAGCAGTTGGAATCGGCAGCTGGTAAATAATCAAAATTTACATTAATGATAGAGGAGGATTGTCATGACTAAAAATATGTATAATTTATTGTGCGGAATACTCGCCTCAACTGTTTTTTTAACTCTCGCAGGATGCGGAGGTGGCGGTGACAGTAATTACATTCCACCTACAGTTTATACTTCGGCCGTCGCTAAGGTGAAATTAAACGGAGAGCTTGCCGGTAAAGCCATTTCCGGTGCTGAGTTCACCATGACTCTGCCGGCTAATGTCACACCTGCGTCGGCCACTGGCTTTGTTACACCGACAGGTACCTTTGCCGGTAGCACTATAGCACCGATTGTCACCTATATTCCTGCTTCCGGGCCGACTCCCGGAACAGTGCATGTGGTTGTCTCAAGCTCAGTAGAGGCCGGTGTAGCAACAGCTGGAGAGGTGGCAACAGTAATGTTGCACTTGGCCAACGGAGCAACACCAACAGCGCCGAGCTTTTCTTTCGACAGTGTCGCGACCACGGTGATTGATACTCTCGGCAATCCCATCACGGGAATGACCGCCTCAGTAGCCGGAGTTACGCTTCAGTAAGCAGGCTTTAAGCGCATTGTGACAAAAAACCGTTCGTCCTTTTAAAGGTCGAACGGTTTTTTTGTATGAAAAGCTGACCCGGTGGTAGTCGGGTTTATGGATATGGTATGAAAGCTACGCAATGATCCGCTGTATCTTCGTGATTTCTGAGACGTAGTACTTCTGGGTATCGGTAAGTTCTGTATATTTATCTCGAATTATTTTTTCAATATCGCCCGAAAAACAGGCCATCTTTGCCTGAAAACCTCTCAAAGGCACGCTCAAACCACCTACCTGCTGCTCTATGGTCCCGAGTATCTGAACCAATTCACGTTTGTATGTATATTCTAACACGTAGACCCTCCACATAATCAGGATGCCAACCATAATACCCTCATCGGCTGTTTTTTAATTAATTGTAGCCGCCGGTGTATTTTTTTTCCGCGTCCAGGGATTGTTTCGCTCCAGTCTGCGTATAATTTTCACAATGAAATGATTCCAAAGGTCTGAGATATGTGATAGAAACAGCGGGTGTCCCGATTGTCCGGGGCTCAAGGCAATTCAGTAAAAGTGCGAGGCTGTCGGCATGAACGGTTATCTTGCCAAGCCGGTGGCAAAAAATAAACTGCTCGAAGCCCTGCAGCGCCTCAACAGGCCGCAGGAATTATCTGTTCATCCGGAGGTGGAAATGTCTGAGTTACCTGAGTTAGCCGTACTGGAGCCGCGCCCTGTTCTTGAAAATCTTGATTACGATCTGGATACCTACCTGGAGCTGATTGATATGTATCTGAACGACTACGTCGCAATCGGCGACCAGCTTGCCGAAAAACTCTCCGGGGATGATCTCGTTGATATCAAGGCCTGCGCTCATGGCTTGAAAGGGATTGTCGCCAGCATCGGCGGCCTGCGCCTGGCGTTCGTTGCCGACCGGATTCAGGTGATGTGCCGCGAGGGTATCAAGCCGGAGTGCCGGGAGTGGGCGCCGCGAGTTACGACTGAGGCGGCGGCACTCAAAGATGCGCTTGAACGACTTGACCGGAGCGCCCTGGAGCGGCTTGCAGCAGAACAGTAGCGTTCGACATCCTCCCGATGGAGAAGCGGTATGAAATTCAACAGCATCAGACATAAACTGGTTCTTGCCGTGGCTCTGTTTATCACGGCCCTGCTCGCGGTGATTGCGACGGGTACATACCTCTACTTCAGATATTCGTCCCGTGAGCTGATCCTTGGCCAGCAGTTTGCCATGGTGAGCAGAGAAGCCCACAATCTTGACGGTCACCTCAAGCAGGCTCAAGCAGTGCTGATTGCCGCCGGCAGCAGCATACCGCCCGCTCTGAAAAAGGACAGCTCCACTGTAGAGGCATGGCTCGCGACACACCTGGCCACCCGCGCCATCTTCAGCTCCAGCCTGTTTCTTCTCGACAATAGTGGCGTCATGCTCGGAGCTGTTCCGGCCAGGCCAAAAGATTACGGGGCTTCCTTTGCCGATCGTGACTATTTCAAGGAGACCACGAGCAGCGGCAGAGCACAGATCTCTTTACCGTTCATGTCGCGGGAAACAAAAAAACCGGTTATTGTCATGACCGCTCCGCTCCTGGGTGCTGACGGTTCCATTGCGGGAGTGCTCTGCGGCCGGCTTGACCTGCTGGGGAAAGACAACCTGCTGGCATCACTCAACGAGGTAAAACTCGGCTCACACGGGTATCTCTACCTGTTCGCCCGGGATCGCACCATGATCATGCACCCCGACCCGTCCCGTATCATGAAGCAGGATGTCAAGCCGGGGATGAACAAGCTGTTCGACTGGGCGATTGAGGGTTTTGAAGGCTCCGGTGAAACGATTAACTCCCGGGGACTGCATTTTCTCGCTTCATTTAAATATCTGGAAAGCGTCGACTGGATTCTGGCCGCCAACTACCCCACAGCCGAGGCGTATCAACCGATCAACCAATTTCGTAACTTTTTTATTGGCGCCATGATTGTCGCGCTACTGGCGAGCGTTGCGCTTGCCCGGAAGCTTGGCATCAGCATCAGCAGGCCGCTGACCGACTTTACCAGCCGGATTACCGCCCTGGCGCACAGCGATTCGGATAAGAAGATGCGCCTTGATGAAAGCCGCAGTGATGAACTCGGCCTGCTGGCGCTTTCGTTTAATATGCTGCTGGATGACATGCAGCTGCGTGAGCAGGAACGGGACCGTGCCATAGAAGCGTCGAGAGAGGCGGAAGCCCGGAACGAACTGTTGCTCCAGACGACCCATCAGGGTATCTTTGGTACCGACGAAAACGGCTGTTTTACCTACGTAAACAGTGCAGGTCTCGCTATCCTGGGATACGGGAGCGGAGAACTTTTCGGCAAACACTCTCACAGTATTATTCACCATAGTCATGGCGATGGTTCCCCCTATCCTGCTCATGAGTGCCCCGTATACCAGGCCAACAAAGCCGGAACCGGTTCCCGTGCTGACGACGAACTGCTCTGGCGCAAAGACGGCAGCTCTTTTATCGCTGAATTATCGTCTTCCCCCGTTATTGAAAACGGTATCTTCAAAGGAACCGTTGTAACTCTCTCCGATATCACCGAGCGGAAGCGGGCAGAAGAGGCGCGGCGCAAGTTGGCCCGCGCTGTCGAGCAGTGCCCGGTTACTATCGTGATTACCGATACCGACGGCACCATCGAATTCGTCAACCCTCACTTTACCGAGCTTACCGGCTACAGTGCCGAAGAGGCCATCGGGAAAAACCCGCGCGTGTTGAAATCAGACAAAACGCCGCCGGAGGTATTTACCGATTTATGGTCAACCATAACGAAGGGAAAAACGTGGGAAGGGGATTTTGTCAATAAGGGTAAAGACGGCACGCTGTTCTGGGAACATGCCGTGATTTCCGCAATGCTTGATGAGAATGGAGCTATTACCCATTATCTGGCGGTCAAGGAAGATGTCACCGAAAAGAAAAAAATCCTGGAGGAGCTCACCGCCGCCAGAGACACTGCCGAAGCGGCCACCCTGGCCAAAAGTCAGTTCCTTGCCACCATGAGTCACGAAATCCGCACCCCGATGAACGGCGTCATCGGCATGACCGGTCTGCTGCTGGAAACTGAGCTTACCGATGAACAGCGCGGCTACGCCGAGATCGTCAGTCGAAGCGGCGAGAACCTGCTCAGCCTCATCAACGACATTCTCGATTATTCCAAGATCGAAGCGGGCAGACTGGACATGGAGATGCTGGTATTTGATCTGCGCACAACTCTCGAAGACACCGCCGAGCTGTTGACCTTCCGTGCCCAGGATGCCGGTCTGGAGCTGATCTGCCATATGGATCCTTCTGTGCCGACATATCTGAAGGGGGACCCGGGGCGGTTGCGTCAGATCATCACCAATCTTGCCGGCAATGCCATCAAATTTACTCATGAAGGTGAAGTGGTCATCGGGGCTGAGCTTGAATCCGAGCAGGGCGAAGCGGTCACCATCCGTTTTACGGTGCGCGATACCGGTATTGGTATTCCCCGGTCGCGGCTTGCCGCTGTCTTTGAACCGTTTACCCAGGCAGACGGTTCCACCACGAGAAAGTATGGCGGAACCGGACTTGGTCTGGCTATCTGCAAGCAGTTGACGGCACTTATGGGTGGTGAAATCGGTATTGAGAGTGAGGAGGGTGTCGGCTCTACGTTTTGGTTTACCGCACGCTTCGAGAAACAAACCGCTATTGAAGCGCACAGCGGTGCGCCCCTGCCGCACGTCGACCTGAAAGGGACCAGGATTCTGGTCGTCGACGATAACGCCACCAGCCGGAAACTGCTGGCCACCCTGCTGACTCATTGGGGCTGCAGTTATGAGCTTGCCGTTGACGGCGTGAGTGCGTTGCGGCATCTTCGTGAGGCGGCAGCAGCGCACCATCCTTTCCAGGTCGCCCTGCTCGATCAGGAAATGCCGGTCATGGACGGCAGCGAGCTCGGTCGTCAGATCAAGGCGGATCCGCAGTTGCAGGCAACCTTGCTGATTATGGTGACATCGCTGGCTCAGCGTGGTGATGCCGCGGCACTGGAGAAGATCGGTTTTACCGGCTATCTGGCGAAGCCGGTCCGGCAGTCACAGCTCTACAGCTGTATCGCCCTTGCGCTCGACCGGGCGCACACCCCGGACGTACCCGCGCCCCTCATCACCCGGCACACCGTGGCCGAAGTTGCCAATCGCGGCTTACGCATTCTCCTGGCGGAAGATAACGTCATCAATCAGAAGGTTGCACAAAGCATGCTCGGCAAACTGGGCTACAAGGCCGATGTCGTTGCCAATGGCCTTGAGGCGGTGTTGGCGCTGGAGATGATAGATTACGATATTGTCCTTATGGATTGCATGATGCCGGAGATGGACGGTTTCGGCGCCACTGCCGTAATTCGAGACCCCGACTCGAGCGTCCGCAATCACACGGTACCGATCATAGCGTTGACCGCCAACGCCATGCAGGGCGATCGTGAGCTCTGCCTTGCCGCAGGTATGGATGACTATCTGTCCAAGCCGGTGAAGAAGGATGAACTGGCGGCGGCTCTGGAGAAATGGGGGCAAAAATGAAGCGTAAAACCATACTTATTGTTGATGATGAACCGGTAAGTGTCAAGATTCTCACCCACCAGCTTGAAAAAGAATATACCATCATTCTGGCGCATAGTGGCGGCGAGGCTCTCGAAGTTATCGCCCGGACCATTCCGGATATTATTCTGCTTGATATTCTGATGCCGGAAATTGATGGCTATGAGGTGTACCGGATTATCAGAAAAAACCCGGCTTTTGATAGTATACCGGTGCTTTTCATTACGTCCCTGCCCGATGTTGAATGTGAAGCGGAGGGGCTCGAAATGGGGGCAAATGATTACATACATAAACCCTTCAATGCCGATCTTGTGCGCCTGCGCATAAAAAACCACCTGGATTTCAGCCAGGCCCACAGTCTCCTGGTGCAGCGCAGTGCAGAACTTCAGGCGCTCAATACGAAACTTGAGGCGACGCTGGCTCAGGTTAAGCTGCTGGAAGGAATTATCCCGATCTGCTCGTATTGTCATAAAATAAGAGATGACAAGGATGTCTGGAATCAGCTGGAACGGTATCTTACCGACCATTCCGAGGCTCTCTTCAGCCATGGGATATGTCCGGAGTGTCACGCCGAGCAGAAGGATATTTTAAAAAAGATGAAACCGCAGGGATAGGAGCTCTATTCAGTGAAAATTCTTATCGCAGAAGATGACACCATCTCCCGCCGCATGCTGGAAAAAGTATTCAACGGACAGGGCTATGAGATTTTCAGCGCTGCTGACGGCGCTGCTGCGTGGCGGATACTGGAAGAACCGGATCATCCCCATCTGCTTGTGCTTGACTGGATGATGCCCGGCCTGACCGGTGTTGAGATCGTGCAGCGGGTGCGGGAACGGCCTGATGGTCACACCTACTACATTATTATTCTCACCAGCCTTGATACGCCCGCTGACACGAGCTTTGCGCTTGACGGCGGCGCTGATGACTTTGTCTCGAAGCCGTATCATGCCGATTCGTTGCGCTCACGGGCCAATGTCGGAAAACGTATTGTCAGCCTCTATGAAAAATTGTCAGAAAAAATGCGCCTGCTTGAGGAAGCTCACGCAACCATTTCGCATCTGGCAGCAACTGATGAACTGACCGGACTTTACAACCGCCGCTTTTTTAACGAACACTTTACGCAATCATTAAGCGCCGCGCGGCGTTACAGTTTTCCGCTCTCGCTTATTATGGCGGATATCGACAAGTTTAAAACCGTGAATGATACCTATGGCCATGCTGCCGGCGACAAGGTGCTGAAAGCGTTTGCCGACATCCTGCGCACTGTGGGCAGGACAGAGGATATCTGCGCCCGCTGGGGCGGTGAGGAGTTTATTATTCTGCTTGGCCATACCTCCTGCGCGGGTGCGATTATAGTGGCTGAGCGGGTGCGGAGTGTCATGGAAGCGGAATGTCAGCGTATCACGTCGATTGCGGTAACCGTCAGCCTCGGTGTCGCTGAGCTGAACGGTGATGAAGATGCCGAAGCGCTGTTAAAGCGGGCGGACAGCGCACTCTACCGGGCCAAGGATGAAGGGCGCAACCGGGTGGTTGTGGGGTAAATGCTAACCCCTCTAAATCTCCCCTTACTTAAGGGGAGACTTCAAGGCTTCCCCCTTAGGTAAGGGGGGACTGAGGGGGGTAGATTCAGATAGCACATGAATAGTAGTGCAATAAGTGGAATACCAAGGATTTCATATGTCAAAGATCGCACTTGAAAATCTGGTGCCAGGTATGATTCTGGCCGCTGAAGTACGGGACAGAAACGGCAGGCTTCTTCTCGGTGAAGGTGCCGGGCTTGAAGCAAAGCATCTCTTTATTTTTCGCACCTGGGGGGTCGTTGAAGCCGACATTGCCGGCGTAGAGGGTGCTGACACCACCGTTTTTCCGGACAGTGTCACCGGAGAAAAAATCGATCAGGCAAAAAACCGGCTGCTGCCCCTGTATTGCCACACAGATCTTGAACATCCCGTCATCAGCGAACTGCTGCGTCTGGCGGTGATAAGAGAGGTTCAGCATGGCCAGTAACGGCTCCCGCGCTCCGACAGTTGACCGCATTGTCGAACAGACACAGACGGTCTATTCTCTGCCGCTTTTTTATGATCGGCTCAATGAAAAAATCAATCACCCGCGCAGTTCCCTTGCCGATATCGGCCAGGTTATCAGTGAAGATCAGGGGTTGACAGTGCGGCTGTTAAAGCTGGCGAACAGCCCCCTGTTCGGCTATCACGCCAATATCGGTTCAATCACGAAAGCCCTGACGGTGATTGGCACCCGCCAGCTGCGTGATCTGGCGTTAGCCGTCTCCGTTGTCGGCTCTTTTCGCGGGATACCGAACGGGTTGGTACATATGGAAACTTTCTGGAAGCACAATATTGCGTGCGGTATTTTGTCGCGCAACATCGCCACGTACCGGAGAGAAGTTAATCAGGAGCGCTTTTTTATTGCAGGAATGCTCCATGATATCGGATTTTTGGTGATGTGCAGCGCGATCCCTGAATCCGTTCAGGAAATTGTTCTGGAGAGAAGAGACCGTAACGAACTCAAGTATGTTACGGAGCATCAACATCTCGGCTTTGATCATGGCGCCGTCGGGGGCGCTCTCCTGGCCAAATGGAAAATTCCTCTCACTATCTCCGAGCCGGTCGCGTGCCATCATGCCCCTGCGGAGGCACTGCGCTATCCTCTGGAAGCGGCAACTATCCACCTCGCGGATCTCATCTGTCACACCATGGGTTACAGCATGGCCGACAGCGCCCACATCCCGCCGTTGGACCCCCGCGCATGGGACCTGCTCGAAATCCCGGTAAATCAGCTTGGTACAATCATCAAACAGTCTGAAATTCAGATAGAAGAGACCTGTGCAATAATATCGGAGGCGCTATGAAGGCTGAAGATGGAACATACTCTGATCTGGAACTGTCTCTGCTGGAGCGCAATTATTATCTGGAAGAGGCAAACAGGTCGTATGTCTCGCTGCTGGATACCCTGGCAACAAGCGGCGAGTTTCAAAACGATCTCGCCAAAGCCGGGGCAGATCAAGAGGTTTTTGAAGCAACACTTGCCCAGATTAGAAGGTTGATACCGCTGCAGGCTATCGGCTGCCTTGAATGCCTGGATGACGGCTCATTCAATCTTGTTGCCTGCGCCCCGCCTGACGCCCGTGTAACTCTGGATACCCTGGTTGAACGCACTGTTCTGGACGGGACTTTTTCGTGGGCTCTGAACAGGAATCAGCCGATGATCCTCCCTGCCGGCAATGAGAGGTCAGCCATTCTTCACTCAATTGCCACCCGTAAGCGCATCCGGGGTATGTTTGTCGGAATACTGCCGGATAATGCCGAGTATCTGGATGTCCCCCTGCAGAACGTAGTGACAATTATTCTCTATACAACTGCATACGCACTGGAGAGCCTGGCCTATCAGAATCTGCTGCGCACCAACCTCGCCACTCTTGAGGAGCGTGTCATTGAGAGGACACAGGAGCTCCAGTCCGCTATGGAACTGGCAAATACGGCCAATCGTGCCAAATCGGAGTTTTTGGCTACGATGAGTCATGAAATCCGCACCCCGATGAATGGTGTAATCGGCATGGCCGGCCTGCTGCTGGAAACCGGACTGACCGCCGAGCAGCGCGAATATGCCGGAATAGTCAAAAAGAGCGGCGACAATCTGCTCGGCATCATTAATGAAATTCTCGATTTCTCCAAGATTGAAGCGGGCAAACTGGAGTTGGAACTGCTCGATTTTGACCTGAAAACAATGCTCGAGGATACGGCAGCGCTGATGGCAGGGCAGGCGGCCAGCGCCGGGTTGCAGCTGAAATGCCAGATTGCTCCTGAAGTGCCGCGTTATCTGAAGGGAGATCCGGGGCGTGTGCGTCAGGTTCTCATCAACATGATCGGCAACGCCATCAAGTTTACCCATGAAGGGGAAGTGGCTGTCGGCATCTCTCTGGCCTCCTTAGAGGGCGAATGTGCAGTCATCCGTTTTGAAGTGTCAGATACCGGCATCGGCATAGCGGAAGAGCGGCGTGCGCTTGTCTTTAATCCGTTTACCCAGGCCGACGGGACCACCACCCGCAAATACGGCGGTACCGGCCTTGGGCTGGCAATCTGCAAGCTGCTGGCCGAGTTGATGGGGGGCGAAGCAGGCTGCATCAGTGCCGTGGGGAAAGGCTCCACCTTCTGGTTTACGGCACGGCTTGAGCAACAGGCCGCTGCAGCACATCGGGCTGCGAAGGACCCTGCTGCTGTCGGGGCGCAGAATGCCGCGTCACCGGAAGGTCTTGTGCTTCTCAACGGTATGCATATCCTGCTCGCAGAAGACAATCTCATCAACCAGAAAGTGGCGCTGAGTATCCTCGGAAAACTGGGGGTCACTGCCGATATCGCCGCCAATGGACTTGAGGCGGTTCGGGCATTGGAGCTGACCGATTACGCTCTTGTCCTTATGGATTGCATGATGCCGGAGATGGATGGCTATATGGCAACCGGCGTAATCCGTGATCCGGCATCAAAGGTTCTCAACCACAGGGTGCCGATCATCGCCATGACCGCCAACGCCATGAAAGGTGACCGGGAGAAGTGCCTTGAGGCGGGTATGGATGATTATCTGACCAAGCCGGTGAAGAAAAATGAACTGGCTGAGATTCTTTTGAAATGGCTGTCTGCTCAGGATCACGAAACAGCACCACTTGAGGAGATCGTCCCGATGAACGATTTGCCGCTGTTTGACGAAGCTGACATACTCAGCCGGATGGATGACGACCGGGATTTTGTGCGCATGATTCTCGATGAATCGAGGGAGGAACTGCCGAAACAGCTTGCAGAGCTGCGCGAACTCTGCGGGGGCAGCGACGCACAAGCCATCCGCGGCCACGCCCATACATTGAAGGGGATGGCTGCCAACATCAGCACCGGCGCTCTCCGTGACGTTGCCGCACGAATGGAGGCCGCTGCAAAAGAGGATGATCTGGAAACGGCGCGGGGGTTGCTGCCGGAGCTGGAGCGGACGGTTGCGCTGACAATCGAGGCGATCAGGTAGGAGGTTTATTCCGGCGTCATCGCCAGATTCTTCAACACGGCGGGATTATTCTTGCCGACAAAAACTGTTAATGAAAGCAAATCTTTGTTGCAATAGTACCAAGACCATGCTATTCGTTCTTAAAATGCTCAAATATTTTACCATATCTGAGCTGCAGCAAAGAACTTTTACCCCTGTGAGGGAGTGGCCATGCAGCTACAGACACGATGGTCAAAACTCCGTACCAGCTTCCAATTCAAACTTTTTTGCATCTTCTCCCTGATAACCTTTCTGATTGCCGTCCAGCTGACGGCGCTCTATATCTCCAGAGAAATCAAAACAACCCGCCACGAAGTCGCTGAACAGCTCCAGTTACGGACGGAAAAACTGGCTGAGTCTATCCGGCTCCCGCTCTATGCCCATAACCTGAATGTATTACGCACGCTGGCCGAGCAGATGGCGGAAACCCCTGAAGTCATCTCGGTGTTGATAACCGCCCCGGACGGTACGGTGCTGGCGCGGGCTCAGGGCTCTGTACAAAAAACCTCCTCATCGGCCGGGTCAATTATCCATGCAGCGGAAATCCGCAGCAACCCTCTGATCGGTTCAGTTGAAGAATGTTTAGTCGGCGCGGACAAGACCAGCGAATCCCTGCTCGGCAGGGTCGGCATCGAACGGAGCACTGATGACTTGTCACACGAAATCCGTACGGTTGTCATCTTTGCTTCCGTTGTCGCCTTCATCTTCTGGTTGACGGTATCTCTCTTCAGCTTTCTGGTGCTGCAGAGGCTTACCAGGTCTTTCAATAATCTGATGCATGGCCTGCGGACTATGCGGGAAGGCGATTTTAGCACACGGATACCGGTTGAATCCGATGACGAACCGGCCAGGGCGGCACGCGCCGTCAACTCTCTTGCAGAAGCGCTGCAGCTCCGGGGTGAGGAAAACCTCCGTCTCCAGCGGGAGCGCCTTGAGCTTGAACGTCAGATGCTCCACTCCCAAAAACTGGAGAGCCTGGGGGTTATGGCGGGGGGGGTTGCTCACGATTTCAACAACCTGCTGCAGGCAATGCTCGGCAATATGGAACTGGCGACTATGAGGCTTGACGCAGATTCAGCGCCGCTGAAATATATTACTACCGCCATGAACTCGGCGAAACGTGCGGCTCTTTTGACCAGCTTGATGCTGACCTATGTCGGCAAGGGGATTGTTGCCAGAAATGAGTTGGACCTGAATGAGCTGGTACGGGAAAACGCCGATTTGCTGCAAGCAGCCACACCGGCAACAATTGCCATGGAACTGCTTCTCTCGGAAGTGCCGTTCATCCTGGCAGATGCCGCGCAGATTCAGCAGCTGGTGATGAACCTTATTACCAACGCTGTCGAAGCGATTACGGGGCCGGCTGGAACCGTCACAATCTCGACCGGAGTTCAGGCGTGCGATCAGGGCTTTCTGAATTCCACTTTGCTGGAGGAAAAACCGGCTGCGGGACGGTATGTGTTTCTGGAGGTCAGGGACAACGGCTGCGGTATGAATGCAGAAACCCTGAAGCGCCTGTTTGACCCGTTCTTTACCACCAAATTTACCGGGCGCGGCCTCGGCATGTCGGCAGTGCTCGGAATTATGAGAACACACCACGGTGCCCTGTTTGTTGATACTCTCGAGGGTGCCGGCACGACCTTCAGGGCGCTCTTTCCGGCGTTGGATTCCCGGCGGACGCCCCCGCATGAGGCGGTCGCAGCGAACGCCCCGGTTCAGGTGGTGACCGAAGAGGCGCTGCTGTCCGGAGTGGCTCTGATTGTAGACGATGAGAAATCAGTACTCAAGGTATGTACCAAGATGGTGTCGCTCTGCGGCTTCTCGGTAATTACCGCCTGTGACGGCCTTGAAGCGCTGGCAAAGTTCCGCGAACACAGTAATGATATTACCTTTGTTTTGATGGATCTGACCATGCCGCGTATGGACGGCATAGCCGCAATGAATGAAATTTTCGCAATCAGGCCTGAAACCAGGGTGATTATTGCCAGCGGTTTCAACGAAGATGGTCTGATGGACCGAGTCACCGAAAACCCACCTTCCGGCTTCATCCGCAAGCCCTACAATATGGCGGTGCTCGAAGCTGAAATTCGCAGAGTTTTGCCGAATGGGTGACTCAGTTCTTCTTTGACAATGGTCCTGATTCGTGGTACACGAAACGCCAAGGGATTTGAGAGAAGCAGCCGTCACCACGAAGATTTATCATCACCAATGCACCAAAGCGCCCTGACAAATTCGGGGCGTTTTTCTTTTATTCAACCAAAGAGGGAGAACGCTGTGATTGAGATCGATTTTGACAAAATGGGGGGGCTCATCCCCGCCATCATCCAGGACTACGAGAACGGAGAGGTTCTGATGGTGGCCTTTATGGATAAAAAAACCCTTGATTTGACCTTGAAGGACGGCAAGACCTGGTTCTTCAGCCGCACACGCAACAAATACTGGATGAAGGGCGAAGAGTCCGGCAACACCCAGGATGTCATGGAAGTTCTGACCGACTGCGATGCCGATACGGTGGTCATCAAAGTCAGGCAGAACGGCCCGGCCGCCTGCCACACCGGCAACCGGAGCTGTTTTTATGTTAAATGGGAAAACGGCGCATGGGTAGAGCATTCAAAGCCGCTGTTCGACCCGAATGAAGTCTATAAAAAAGCGTAACCAGGAAAGAGGTATACTATGTCTCACGTATTGAATTTTGGCATTCCCAAGGGAAGCCTTGAAGACGCCACCGTCGGCCTGTTCAAAAAAGCCGGCTGGCAGATCAGCATCTCCTCGCGCAGCTATTTTCCCGGTGTTGATGATGACGAGATGCACTGCAAACTGATCCGGCCGCAGGAGATGGCCCGCTATGTTGAGCGGCAGACGATTGATGCCGGTATTGCCGGCCGCGACTGGGTGCGCGAAAATGAATCAGACGTGGTTGAAGTCTGTGAAATGGTCTATTCCAAGGTGTCACGCCGCCCTGCACGCTGGGTGCTGGTGGTCAACGGCGACTCAAAGGTGCAGAAGCCGGAAGATCTTCATGGCGCCACGATCTCCACCGAACTGGTCGGTTTCACCAGGCGTTATTTTGCCGAGCGCAATATCCCGGTCACTGTCGAGTTTTCCTGGGGCGCCACCGAGGCCAAAGTCGTTGACGGACTCTGCGACGCCATCGTCGAAGTAACCGAAACCGGATCGACCATCAAAGCGAATGGCCTGCGCATCGTTTGTGAGCTGATGGAGTCGGTGCCGGTGCTGCTCGCCAGCAAAGCGGCGTGGGCCGATCCGTGGAAACGGGCAAAGATCGATCAGATAGCCACACTGCTCAAATCATCGCTCGCTGCCGAAGGGATGGTCGGCCTGAAAATGAATGCCCCTGCCGACAGGGTTGATGCGATCACCCGCCTGCTGCCAAGCCTCAAAAATCCTACTGTTTCCCATCTCTACAACTCCGACTGGCTCTCAGTCGAGACTGTTCTGTCGGAAAAAGAGGTGCGCCGGGTTGTTCCTGAGCTGATCAAGCTGGGTGCTGAAGGGATTATCGAGTATCCGCTGAACAAGATTATTTAGTTTTACGGGTTCATCTGGTTTTGTACGCATCGAAAAATTGCAATCAGAATTTGGTACTTACATCTTGATACAGTACGGATTACCCGCGAAACTCTAATACAGTTTCAGCGGGTTTTCAATTAACGGTTGGTAAAGAGTAACTGTGCTTGGGGTTGTTGTCCAACAGGGCGCTACCACCCCTTTGACAGCAATTCCCTCATACTCACACTATTCAACACCGAAGCACACGTTTCCCAGTTTGCATCTTCCACCTTGCTGTATTTCACATCAAAGGGATTTCTGGTCGCAGAGGTCCGGTCAATGAGTTGCCGTGCGGCCTGTTCGTCGTTGAGGGCCACCTGTACCCAGACATCTTCCAGCGTATCCGGGATCTGACCGAATAATTCATGGATAGCCTCAAGACGGTCTGCCAGCACCCGGTGAACCCGATCTTCAACCGAATCACGGTAGCGGAGATTTGCTATCCAGATTTCGCTGCGGGCCTGGCCGATGCGCTGGATACGTCCCTTGCGCTGCTCAAGCCGGGTTGGGTTCCAGGGAAGGTCGATATTAATGAGCGTACCGAGGCGTTGCAGGTTCAACCCTTCCGAAGCCGCGTCAGTACCGAGCAGTAGCTTCAGTTCGCCTCTGCACACCTGATCCTTGAGAACATTCCGGTCGCACCGCTGAAACTTGCCACCGCGCCAGAAACCTGAACGGTTGCTCCCGGCGTAGAGACCAATGTCCATTCCTGCAAATTCATGACGCTTTGCCAGTTCGTCACCAATCCAGTGCACCGTGTCATAATACTGGGAAAAGAGGATACAGCCAAGATCAAGCCAACGCAGTGATGTACCCGGTTGGGTACCGAGCAGATAACCGACCACCGCTTCCAGTTTCGGGTCGTTGTTACCGCCTTGATGCAGAAGATTCAGACAGCGGCGCAGGGACGTCAATTCAGCCTCGCTAAAGTTTTTGAAGTCACCGGCACCTTGCGGCGGTCTTCCAACCTGCGCTGACGTCTCCTCTTCGGTATCGTCGTCATCTTCATCATTGGCAATGTCCGGTTCACCGCCGAGAAGTTTGGTGATGGTACTGCGACCAGCCTCCATCGAACTGCCGAGGCGTCGGAGGAGTAGCGTTTTGAAGAAGCCAGCACCCTGCACCCGTTGCTGGAGCAGGCGGGAAAACTCTTCCGCCTCCCGATACGCTTCCAGCAGGTATCCTCCCAGGATCAGGGCGCTTTCGTCTTCCTCGCCAAAAAGCTTTACCGTCACCTTCGGCAGAAAATAGCCACCGGTCAGCGGGTTGATCATCTCCTCAAGATACCCCCGCGTACGCCGGACTATACAGCGAAGTAGCGGGTTCAGACGTTCACCATATCCAGGCAGCAAACCATTTTTCAGTTGCACCTGCTTGAATACCGGAGGCAGCAGGTCAAGCGTTTCAGGGGTGAACTGCCAGCGGCTGTCTTCGGCATTGAGCTTATTGCGTATTTGTTTCAATGTCGGATCTTCAAAACGGGATGGCAGGGGATCGCTGACATACTGCCACCCCTCGCGGACATCATCGGCAGGAACCATGGCATTTCCTGTCGCAATGTCAAGGCAATGGCTGGGGCGATACCAGGGGCTGGTTTGAGTCCAATGAGCACCAAGCACACCGTCATTGCCGTGGGAAAGAATATGCAGCAGGTCCCATGCTTCCACCGGATGCAACTGCACCGGAGTTGCCGTTGCCAGCAGCATACTCTTGGTACGCGGGCCGATCAGACGCAGGAATTCCATCAGCTTGTTTGGGTCAGCCTTCTCGTCAATATCGTCGGCTGGAGCATCCACCCGTGGCACCTTGCGACGGCGGGCACGATGCGCCTCATCGACAATCACACAGGTATAGCGGCGACCGAGCAGCTGGCCGACCGCTTCTGATGTGCCACGCACAACCAACCCCTGCGATACCAGACCGATCCGGCGCGGGCATTTGCCGAGCGACCGCGCTCCATCCGATGGATACTCCAGATCATGTTCATCCACCCAGGCGCGGCCATTCCAGCGGGCGGACGGCAGCAGAAGCAGCTCCATCAGTTCATCCTGCCACTGCTGGAGTAGCGGTTTAGGCGCAAGCACGAGGATCGGCCCGCCATCGGGATCATCAAGTGCCATCAGCATTGCAGCCATAGCAAGCTGGACGGTCTTGCCCAAACCGACCTGATCCGCAAGAACCAACCGTGCCCCACCAAGCCGGTGACGCTCCAGCGCCAGCCGGGCAAAATATTTCTGATGCGGCCAGAGCCCCTGCTCACGGCGATACACCGGAGACTCTACGGCAACAGTAGCAGCGGCATCAGCAGGATTGGCAAGAGCCTGTAGCTCATCCGGTTCAATCACCCTGCGTGCGACAATACGCTGTACATCCTGGGCAATGAATGGGCAGCAGGCCAGATCTATCGCACGCGGATCGTTCCAGAGAGCGTCAAACTCTTCCTGTACCCAGACAATGGACTCAGGGGCATCATCCTCCCAGAGCAACTCATAGTTTATCTCCCACGCCGAGGCGCTTTCGTTGACGCTGCCGAGGAAAGCCGTGGCAGAACCATCAGACCGGCGCACGACACCGGCTTTACCATGAATAAGGCCAAAGGCAGCGTCAGGCAGCACCCGTATTTCAATCTTCTTGTTTATGAGAGCGTTGTAGAGCGCTTGATATCGTGGGATAGCGGCAGGCGGTGCTTCTTCCGGTTTCCCGGAACACCAGCTTCGACGGAGTGCCGCTTGTGCGGCGGCTGCCGTGGCAAGATCGTGCGGGTCAATATCCGAATTGCAGATGATCCGCACCGGACCGGCAACATTATTGATGGCCTCTCCAGCCACCTCAAACAGGCTGGAGCGAAAATATCCGGCAATGCGGTCGTAGGAGACGGCACCTTCCAGGCGCTGATTGAGCACCGTGTGATCGAGACGGTTTCTGCGGCTGGAGTGGCGCTTTAACATGCAGGGATGAGCGATGAATTATGAAGTATGAAATGAAAAAACATGCGGCTGCTAACTCCCAGAGAACGATACCGTGACAGAATTGTTTAAAGAGGCGGTTGAAATTTATGCTTATTTCCCGTATAGTGACTCCATGAAAACTCAAACAATAGAACAAGAAAGTACCGTCCACAGCTTGAACGGCAAATTCAAGCTTGGTGCCCGCCCCCCCAGAAGATTGAGTGCGGCGGCGAGAAAACAGCTTGATGAGATGGTTCCTTCCGTCAAGGCTCGTGAGATGGCCGCCAGATTCGACCGATCTCAAGTGATTCGAGTCATTGAGTGATAAAACTGGCGACGCTTTCCAGGGCGTCAGTTTATCCAGGGTCATTATCAAAACGGTTTCAGTATGCCGATGACGGTGAACGTCAGTATGTGGTGAAAACTGCGAAATTTTCCACCAGGCAAAAAACCCGCATTCATCTGCTTTCCGACACATCGGGTAACGATTACGGTTTCGTTGCCCTTTCCATTTCCTCGTTCGACCAGAGCTATAACAGACCATCAATCGTTATTGACTACATCTTCACGTCTCATCAGTATCGCGGCCGAAAATTTCCCGAACTGGACAACACCACGGTGTTTGAATACCTGTTTGAGTTCACACTGCGGTCGGCACTATCCCTTCAGGAAATCGTCCCATTGCGGTTTATCGCCCTGCAACCTGCGCATGACCGGCTTGCCGCCTATTACCAGAGAATCGGATTCAGCTTTATAGATACAAGCGGCTGGATGTTTATGAAACTCTGAAATTTTCTGCCGCATCAGTGATCGTTACGCAGGCGTCCGGCCAGGATACGGGCTGCTTCGGAGTCGGCAACCCATTCGTCCATTCCCACAGCGTTACTCAGTGCTGCAAGCCACTCCAACAGAGCAATGAACCGCTCCCGCTGTCCCCAGTATCCCTGACCAAAGGTGTCACGCAGATACTGACGCCCCTGTTCCGGGCTGTTGTCGGCGACACAGGTTTCCCGGATGGCGAACAACAGGTGACGGAGTGGTGATGCGGCAAATGGGTGAGGTGCGCCAACGGCTGCATGCCCACGACCGGCAGGAAGTGAATCGCTGGTGATTCCTCCAACCGGGGCAAGTCCGGTGGCAGCAAAACCGCTCGGAACATGCATGCGGGCACCGTTGGCTTTGTCGCTCTTCAGCAGCGGGCGAATGTCGTTAACACCAAAACCGCGTGCCAGTTCTTCATACATCCCCTTGCGGCGTTCACCACGACTCTCGATATCAAGCGCCCGCAGGTAGTAGCGTTCCACCAGCGACAGGTCACGCCAGGAATTGTCCAGCCCTTTTGGGATAAGCGTATCGCAGGCAATGCCAAGGGCGCGCTCGATAACAGCCTGGAAATCGCTCTTCTCATTCCTGGCCCTCACGGCAAAAACCTCATGTTCAACATCGCGGCCATCAAGGGTGGAATAGTGGGTCAGCACTTTCAGTGCTGCTGCATAGGCCGCAAGTTGGTAGTCGGCATCATTGAAGTTCGGTTCGCCATCTTCGTCCAGCTCTTGCATGGAGGCGATCTGACGGCGCACTTCATCCTCCACCAGTGGGTAAACCTCGTCAAGGAAACCGGGTTCATCGACAATTCGCTTGCGTAGGACCAGGCAAACTGTGCCTTGGACGTAGTTGCCTTTCTTGATGCCGGCAGCTTCAGTTTCGGTGCTGATGGTCCAGGCGGCAGTGGCTTTCAGTCCAGCAGCCCAGAGGATCATACCTAAATCTGCCCACACCGATGGGTCCTGATGGGTGAACATGACCATCTGCAAACCGTTATCCGGCATGTGGTTGGCAAGGTTGCGGTAGATTTCAACCATGGATCGTCGGAAGTCGTCGCCATCGCCCCGAACTGCAAGCTCCGCGCGGGCATCAGGTGTCCACTCGGGAAAGGCTTTTACCAGTTGCTTGTCGTACCAAGCGAGAAAGAAGTCGCCGAGTTCATGATAGTTCACTGCATCAGCGTAAGGCGGGTCCGTTATCCAAAGATCGCAAACTTCGTTGAGGTCGCGTGCATCTGACGAAGCTACAACATGATTTTGTTGAGGAATATCTAAATGTTTTAAGTATGAAAATCCAGAAAGATTTTCTAAACCCGTAATAGATCGAACTCCCCAGTTAAGTAAAGTGTTGAGCGCTTGGTTGTAAAATGTCTGAGCAAAAGCACCTATTCCCCCACTGGCTGCTAAATGAGGAAGCCATTGACAGAGCTTGGAATTCCAGTTACTACATGCCGCAATGCTAATTGCGCTAGCAACAATTTTATGTGGACTTTGCGTATCTGGGCCTTTAGCTAATTGCAGCATCAATCCGTGGACTAACAACTGTCTGGGGGTAAAAAGATGATGCCAATGCGTCCAACCACGTTCACGAAGAGGCTGTTCCGTATTGTAACCGCTTATAATAGCCTTGGATGGGAGGTACCCCTCACTCTGCCAGGTTGTAAACCGCTCTTGCAAAATTTTTAGCACCTTTTCTTCGCGCTCAAGGTCGTCAGCATCTGGTGCTGCATAACGACGCACCAGTTTTGTTACCACTCGCCCCTGGGTATTAACCTCTGTCACCATCTTAGACCAACGAATGCAATACAACCGCTCCTGAAAAACATCACCAAGGCGTGGTACCACATCCTCGTTGTTCCAACGGCGCAATCCTTCAGGTCCTCGTAGAGCTTCTATCGACCAGGAACGGTTTGGGTCAAAGGGGTCAACTACTCGACTATCTACGGCAGTTTTCCCTTTACCTTCTTTATATTGTTTGAACTCCTCTTCAGATGCTTCAAAAACTTCGGCTTTTAGCCGGTCAGAACCAGAGACCTTTTTCCAAGTAACCACAATCCGGAATTTTTCTGATATAACCCAACTGGGAGCGAGTGGAATGAAGTAGTCACATCCTTCCGGCCTTACTTCTTCACAATATAAAAAAGCTTCTGTTCGTTCATCTTGGTCATTGTGTTCAATTTTCCAGTCAGTGATCTGTTTGTCGGCAGCGGCGAAAACTTTCTCCTGTACTTGGCGAACCTCCTTCTGGACATCTTTGCTACCACCAAGCAGATTGATTGCCGCCCAAGTGAGCAGACAAGCAACAGGGTTGAGATCTGAGCCAAAAGACTCACAACCAATACGAGCCGCCTCAAAAGGAATGGAACCACCTCCGCAAAAACAGTCACCAACCTTTGGTGAGTGTCCAAAAGTACCCTGACCAAGCTGTTCTACGAGTTCTGGCAGACTGTTGGCCGTGGTGCCAAGATGAGAATTAATTTCAACCCAGGCAACCTCGCTGGGGCCGCTAACATTCTCAGGCCGGTCGCAGTGGGTGATCCGTTCTGCATAGCTCAAATCATCAAAGTCGGTCCGACTAGGTACTGGCCGACGACGTTGATCGTCAAGCGCTTTGCGTGCAGCATCATCCAGCGCCTCCCAAATTTGGGCACATACATCCTCTTTTTCTTCATCCGTCATCCCCTGCTTGAAGCCGCGAGCACCAAAATATTCATCTCGAATTTCCGACGTGGCAGCTTCACGCCAGGAAGCAGCCGGTATTTCCCCCTTACATCGTTGCCAGACACCATCATCATCCATGGTTAGAATCTTGAGAAAAATCTCCCTATCCTTCTTCGGGTTATCCGAGGTGGACATCAACATTCCTAGTATGGAAGCTCGAACGAGAATCAGCGGCTTACGCCCCCACCATTTGCCAATCTTTGGTAATGTTTGACTAGAGGCCGCTTTGCGTTCCTTGTATGCCTCAGCAGAAAGACGTGCGATGGGGAACTGGGTTTCTATAAAAGCAGGCATATATATCCTCGTTACAGTGAGAGAGTCAGCTGGGAATGCCCAAGCAGTTCACGCCTGGCCTTGGGGGAGAGACCTTCGCCTTTGACAAAGGGATTGTCAGCAATGGCCGCCCGGAGGGCTTTGCGCCAGCCGATCCCTTTCTGCATGGCCTGGCCAGTAGTCGCGATGGTCATGGTGAAGAGCCACCAGCGCTCTTCCGGGGCCAGTGCCTCCCAGTTATGCAGGGCGTTGGGAATGTCATCAGGTGAGGCATCTTCAACCGCCCAGCAGAGAATGCAGAGCTCCTTGCCAAGCGATGGATGCACCGGTACCGGCTTGCCGGGGTTCTTCTGAAACTTGGCAGCAGTCAGGCCATTAGCCCGCAGGCGGCGATTCGCTTCCTCCCAGAATGCCGGGGCCAGGGCGAGCCAGCGGAAACGATTTATGGCAACCCGCATTGAGGGGTCATTCGGTGAAGGGGGCGATACTGTGCGGGAGCCGAGGTCGTTGAGGTCATCACCCCGGTACTCGGTAACGCAGATAATGTCGTTGCCACCGTTGCCCTTGGGCACATCAATGAGAAAACCGTGGCGGGCCTCGTCCGGCAGAAAACCGAGGCCGATAACTTTACGGGATGGGGATGTTGTGGTGCTTGCCATGGCCTATTGCACCACCTTGGCAGGATTGAAGGGAATATTGTTGGCCCTGAGCCAGTCAAGCAAAGCCTGGCCGGTGGTGAAACCGAGCGAACCCACCGTCATCCGCAGGCCGCCGGCGCTGACAATCTCCTGGAGCTTTTCCGCCAGCGAACCGAGCGTCAGACCATCGTAGCCGCCGACAAGAGCGCCGGAATATTCTATGTTCTGATGGCCATCGCTGCTCTCGCCATTCAGGCTGATGTCGTAGGCACGTACACCTGCAGCTTGACCGAGGCGTTGAATAAAATCCCACACCTCGCCGGTGTCATCAAGCCTGCTCTGGTGGTTCCAGCGAGCCGGAAGTGTCGGGTCCAGGGTACGTTCTTCCTGTCCCGGTTGCGGTATTTGTATGCGAGTCGTTTCGGAGTTCAGGTTATAGGCCGGGGCAACCGCCATGGCAGAGACAACCCGGCAGGTGACCGGTACCCGGAACCGCCCATCATAGGTGGCAAAACCGGCACTGGTGGGTGATGAACCGTCGGTCGTGTAGCGGATGACGATGCCATTGGTCTTTGGCAGCGCAAGCAGTTCAACTTCGTAATGATCGCCAAGGTTATGCAACTGGTGCTTGAGGCGGGGCTTGGCAGTCCATTCTTTTATTTCACTGACCCGTGTGGTATCGGCAGGATCAAAGGCCAGGAAACGATAGCGCAGCGCACTCGCTTCAAAACGGGTCGGTGTCGGCACCGGACTGGATGCAGGAGTTGGATCGGTATCACCGGTTTCGTAGGCAACCGCAGGAGCATGGAGCGGCTCTATCTTCAAATACGTATACCCTTCACCATCTTCCTGAACAGAGAGGGGGCGAATTTCGACCGTTGGATCAGGAGGGGGAAACGGTCCGCGCCGGATATAGTTACCCTCTTCCCGCCAAATGCCCCTTCTGACGCAATCGGCTTTCAGATCATCCAGGGCAGACGGTTTGTGAAGCTGCCAGTTGGTCAGTACCGCAGCGGTACGTTTGAAGTCGGCCCAGAGGATTACTTTGGTTTCTGCTGATCCGAAGAGCTTGGCTTCGGCCTTCATGCGGAAGGCGTCTTCGTCAATTTTCGTCGTAAACTTCTGAGCGTCCTCAAGAGTTTTACGGATAGTGGCTTCACCGTTCTGATTTCCGGCAAAGGCAAGAACGATACCGGTTGCCCGCAGTGCGGTGTTTATGGAAGGGTAGACGATCTGATCAAAGGCTTCTTTCAGAGCAGAGGTGAACTGCAGACCGACCCGGTCACGCAAGGCGTCCAGCGCCCGCCATTGCGGATCATCTGCGGGTGTGCCCTCAGACTTCAGATCATCTTCTATGCTTTGCAGTGCGCGGGTCTGCCGAGCTGAGTCTACTACTTTCTGAAACGTATCTTTTGACCCGGTGAGAAAGAGGATGCGATTTTTGTACTGCTGCTGTCCCCACCACGCCTGCCAGTCAGCCGGTATCGGCAGTTGATTGGCCAGTCCGCCGGGGCGGACAATTACCAGTGTGGTCTTTTCCTGCTCAACCTGCACCTGATCAAGTGGCGGCAACACTTTTACGACCTGAAAACAATCCCGCATTGAGACGGAAAAGTATTGTTCAAGATGATCCCGAAGCATTCGGTCAACGGTTTCGGGATGCAGTGATTGGGCGGTGGAACGGAGCTTGGCGGCAAGGTTCTGCTGGTTCTTGAAAAAGAGCCGTCCATCTGCCGAGCTGTGCAGATACCAGGCGCGGACCGCCAACTTATCAAGCACATTGGCCTTGAAGGTGGAGAGATCACGACCGGGGCGCTGGAGGCAGTCTACGAGCTGATACTCCCGCAGGCCATGAATAGCGCCGGGAGTCGTTGATAGCGAAGCTACCAGTATCAGGCGCGCGGCATCCGAGGCGTCTGAATTGCCATTGGCTAGGTCGATCTGCTCAACTTCCGCATCGCCACAGTGAGCGATATCGTGGGCGATGGCCTCGCTGAGCGATGGGTTGATTGTCCGAATCTCGGAGGCTATCTCGTCCTGGTTCAAATCGATATCGTAGGGGTGGATCAACTCCATACCTTTTGCTTTTTCAGTACGCCACAGGCTTGATACCACCATCTGCATCAGGCGGATAACGCCTCGTGTCTGCTGGAACCCTTCATTCTCCTTGAACTTGCCCACCAACTCGCGCAGATCGGGATGGAACGGGTAGGAATCGACGATTCTTGTATAGAGGGAGTCCGGCGTTGTCGTGGTGAGGTTCATACTGTTCGCTTCACGCAGCGCGTCCCGGTATGCGGAGGCAACCCGCTGAATTTCAACGTCTGGCGCAACATGCTCAAAGAGCCGCTTGCGCAGGATGTGGTACAGCTCATCACCGTTCGGATTGACCGGAGTGATCGGGACAGCTATGCGACGAGCTTCGCCAGTGATTCCCTGAACGGCACGGTTGAAGGCAGACTCAAGGCTTGCCTGGCCGATGCTGAAATTGGAACCGGCCAGATCGGACAGCACCAGGCAGACGTTATCCATGTCGGCAACTGCAACAAACAGATTGGCGAGCGCTGTGGTTGTTACAATACTGAGATCACCGTTACCGACCGGAACAGCGACGGCATATTCCAGATACGGCGGCAGCTCATCAAGGAAGAGGACAAGTGGATCACCACCAAGCAGCTGCTTCCATGCTTCCGGTCCCGGTGCCTGGAGGAGTGGCGAGATGTAGCGGGCAAACTGCTCTTCCTTGCCAAGCTGCTTTGCGATTGAACCCCAGATGCCTCCTGCTTCATCAGTACTTCTGCCGTTGAACCCGACAACCCGGCAGCGGCCAAGCCGTGGTGCCGGGTCTTGCTCACCAAGGACCAGCTTCCGCAACTCGGGATCACGCGCCAGCAATCCCACGGCAATCATGCTGTGAGTTTTACCGCCACCCATCGCCTGCGAGAGGAGAAAAACCGAAGAACCAGCCCCGACTCCGCCCAACTGCCGGAAGGCCCGCTCCACCAGTGTCGACATACCGTTGGTGAAATAGTTTTCTTCAAAAAACTCAGGCCCGTTTACCTGACCTTTCAGGAATGTATCAAGGCTGAGAACGGTGGCTCTTCTATCGGCGGCAAAGACCGACTTGCGGGCTTTGCAGTGGGTGTGGAGGCTCATGGATTGTCCTTTAACTCAGAATACGATGCTGCGGATTGCTGCGCGCTTGAACTAATGCAAAATACACATTATAGATGTGTTATACAACAGAAACAGCTATCAAATGATGAGGTATTATGAGAAGGAGTGCTTTGTTATGATGCCGTCATGCCAACGGACATCATCACAACCAGAGAAATCGGTGCAGTTATCAGAAAGAGGAGGAATGAACTCGGTCTTTCGCAGGAACAGTTGTCAGAAAAAGTAGGGGTTTCGTATCAGCAGATTCAAAGGTATGAAAACGGCGGCAGTATGCTCAATGTAGAAAATGTTCAGCGTATCGCCAAAGCCCTGGCAATTCCGGTAACCTCATTTTTTGATTCAGGCAGCGTCACCGGAGTTGCTGAAACGGGAACGGGGTATTCATCAGTTGAAGAGAAGAGACTTCTTCGATTTTTTCGGGATCTGGCTGCGCGATCTGACAGACTGTTAGCAACCAGTGTTGTTCGAAGACTTTCAAAGAAATAGGGATTATTAAGAATGAACATGCTTTACCCCTCCAATCAAAAACAGTATATCAACAATTTCCACGTCCCTTATAAGATCCATACCTATTTATAAACAATTATTCGACTTTATTAGTATACTGTCGTATACTATCGCATAAAGTAGTATACTTTTATATAAACAGGTGATTGCATGGACAAAATCAAGAACCCTTTTTCTCCGGGAGCAGGATCACCACCACCAGAGTTGGCAGGTCGTGACGGCATTTTAGAGCAGGCGCATGTTTTGCTCGGTCGTGTCCGCCTGAAACGGCCAGAGAAAAGCATATTGATGACCGGGTTGCGTGGAGTCGGCAAGACGGTACTGCTTAACGAGATGGAGCGGATGGCGATTGCCGACGGGTATCGGACTATCCTTGTAGAGGCCCACGAGGACAAGCCACTCGCATTGCTGCTTGTACCGCACGTGCGCCGGATTCTCTTTGACCTCGACAGGATTGCCGGTGCCGGAGACAAGGCTCGTCGCGGTCTTGCGGTGCTCAAAAGCTTCATTGGCGGCATTAAGATAACGGTCGGTGATGTCGAGTTCGGTCTGGATACTGATCCGGAAAAGGGTGCCGCTGATAGCGGTGACCTGGAGATTGACCTTGCCAATCTATTTGTCGCCGTAGCAGAGGCTGCGGAAGAGCGTCACACATCCGTGGCTATTCTTATAGATGAGATTCAATATCTTAATGCCACTGAATTGAGCGCCCTGATAATGGCCATGCATAAAATGCAACAGCGCCAGCTTCCCCTGGCGTTGATTGGAGCCGGCTTGCCGATTCTCCCCGGCTTGGCGGGTGATTCTAAATCGTATGCCGAACGTCTTTTCAGCTTTCCCGATATCGGCCCACTTGCAGAAGCGGAAGCGGCCAAGGCGCTCAAAGATCCCGTGGCTGCAGCTGGCGAACTGTTTGATGATGAGGCAATTACGGAGATTTACCGGTTGACGCAGGGATACCCTTACTTTCTTCAAGAGTGGGGGTATCAATCATGGAACCATGCCGCGGCTTCTCCCATAACCCTCAAGATTATTGAGGAAACAACAACTCTTGTGGCACGTCGCCTCGATGAAAATTTTTTCCGGGTGCGCTTTAATCGCCTTACCCCACGAGAAAAAATGTATCTGCGAGCTATGGCAGAATTGGGTTGTGGACCGTATCGGACCTCTGATATAGCTGATTTTCTTGGCGTGAAAATTACAACCCTTGGTCCGGTACGGGCAAGTCTCATCAAAAAGGGGATGATTTACAGCCCCTCACACGGAGATATGGCTTTTACCGTGCCACTATTCGATCAATTCATGCTGCGTGCCATACCTGAACTGGAATTCACAGTGAGTCTCCGTAACCGTTAAAAGAATGAGCGACTTTTTTTATTTGGGATGATGCATATAATGGGGTATACTGCCCGGCCACATAAGGGCACAAGAAACACCGCCAACCGGCGATGGACGACAATGTATGATGATGGACAAGATAGAAGAACTGGAGCGGCGCTATCAGGAACTCGAAGCGCTGCTGTCGGATCCGGTCGTTATTTCCAACCAGCCGGAGTTCCGCAAACTCTCCCGCGAACATTCCGACCTGAGTGAGCTGGTGGCTGCGTACCGCCGCTACCGGAAAGTGCTGGTCGATATTGCCGATAACCAGGAATTACTGGCTGATCCCGACATGAAAGAGATGGCTGAAGATGAGCTGAAAGCTCTTGAGGCGGAAAAGGATCAGCTCGATGCCGATATCCGCCTGCTGCTGCTCCCCAAGGATCCAAATGACGACAAGAGTGTCATCCTGGAAATCCGCGCCGGCACCGGTGGTGACGAGTCGGCCCTGTTTGCCGGCGACCTGTTCCGCATGTATTCGCGCTACGCTGACACCAACCGCTGGAAGGTTGAAATTGTCTCGGCGTCGGAGTCGGAACGGGGCGGTTACAAGGAGATCATCGCCGCAGTTGAGGGAACCGGTGTGTTCGCGAAACTCAAATACGAATCGGGCACCCACCGCGTGCAGCGAGTGCCCGAAACCGAAGCGCAGGGGCGGATTCACACCAGTGCCTGCACGGTGGCAATCATGGCGGAAGCTGAAGATGTCGATATCGACATCCGCCCGGATGACTTGAAGATCGATGTGTATCGCTCCTCCGGCGCCGGTGGCCAGCATGTCAATACCACCGACTCGGCGGTGCGCATCACCCACCTGCCGACCGGCACGGTAGTTGCCTGTCAGGAGGAACGGAGCCAGATAAAGAACCGCGCCACCGCTATGAAGGTTCTGAAAACGCGCATTCTCGACACCATCCAGCAGGCGCAGGATTCAAAAATGGCCGCCGACCGCAAACAGCAGGTCGGTTCAGGCGACCGGAGCGAGCGTATCCGCACCTACAACTTCCCGCAGGGGCGCATGACCGACCATCGCATCGGCCTGACGCTGTACCGCCTTGATTCCATCATGACCGGCGATATTGCTGAAATTACCGATGCGCTGCGGGCCTATTATCAGATGGAAGCGCTGAAGGCGCAAAGCGAAGGGAATTAATCGTTTTTACCAGTAGCGTGTAACACTTATAATTTCGTAGCAAACCCCTCTAAATCTCCCCTTTTCAGGGGAGACTTCAATGACAAGGGGGGACTGAGGGGGGTTAGCTTTAAAAGTTCCAGTGTACTAGTGGACACCAGCTATGGCGGTACCGCACGCCGGACAAAATCCCTCCCGTATACTGTTACTGCTGATTCTGTACCCGTTGCGTTCGATCAGCAGAGCAGAACAGGACGGGCAGTATGTGCTTTCGCCTCCCTCACCCGGCCTATTCCCCTCGTAGACGTAGTGCAACCCGGCGGCAATGCCGATCTGACGGGCTTTTCGTAAGGTTTCAACCGGAGTTCCGGGACGTTCCGTCAATTGGTAGGTCGGATGGAAGCCGGATACGTGCCACGGCGTATCGACCCCCAGATTGGCCGCGATAAACTCTGCCATGCCACGCAGCTCCGCGTCCGAGTCGTTCAACCCCGGGATGATCAGCGTGGTAATCTCGATCCAGACCCCCTGCCGGCGATACTCGATGATTGAATCGAGCACTTCGGAGAGGCGGGCGTGGACGACCTCCCGATAGAAGCTCTCGGAAAATCCCTTCAGGTCGATATTGGCGGCATCAAGAAAAGTGGCGATGGCCGCCAGCGCCTCTCTGCTGATATAGCCGTTAGTGACGAAGATGTTTTTTAGTCCCGCTTCGCTGGCCAGACGCGCCGTGTCGTAGGCAAACTCGAAAAAAATAGTCGGCTCGGTGTAGGTGTAGGAGATGGAACTGCAGCCGGCAGCCACTGCCCGCTGCACGATTTCTTGCGGGCTCACCTCTGCGCCCCGGACAGGGGCGTGTTGAGCTACCTGGGAAATGCTGTAGTTCTGGCAGTGCAGGCAGTGGAAGTTGCAGCCCACCGTGGCAATCGAATACGTGCTGCTTCCCGGCAGCAGATGGAAGAGCGGTTTTTTTTCGATCGGATCGACACTTTCGGCACACACTCTGCCGTAGACCAGGCTGTAGAGCGTGCCGCCACGATTTTCACGGACGGCGCAGATGCCGCGGGCACCGTCACCGATCAGACAGCGAAAACGACACAGCCCGCAGCGCACCCTTCCATCACCCTCCCGCTGGTAAAACATGGCTTCTTTCATGTGCACCTCCGCCGAATGGCCAGCTGATCCCGACAATCGTGTGGGGATTGTACTTCGTTCACCCCGCTTGTCAAGAGCTGGCAAAGAACTATAACTTTTCCGTTGACAATAGTATGCAACAAAGTATGATTATTCGCATTATTATTACGCGGAGGTTTTTATGCAATACCGTAATGATGTTGACAGAGTAACCATTTCAATTCCCCATTCCCTTGCGCTTCTGTCTGAAACCGTGCGGAATGAGCTTAACATCTCCCGATCGGAACTGTTTCGCCTGGCTCTGGAGCGCTTCATTCAAGAGCAGAACAACTCTCGACTTGCCATAATTGCTGCTGATATGGTAGCGGAGTACAAGAGCAACAGAGTACTGACCGCCCTTACCGATCTTGATGGCGAGGATTTCGCATGACACGGAATGATATCTGGCTGGTCAATCTAGACCCGACTATTGGGGCAGAAATCCGCAAAACACGCCCGTGCGTTATCGTCAGCAATATTGCGGTTGGAGTGCTGCCGCTCAAGGTGATTGCCCCGTTGACCGACTTTAAGGAACGCTATCGTGCTGTCCCCTGGATGGTTATTATTGAGCCGGATGCGGAAAACAACCTGACAAAGCCATCCGTTGTGGACCTGTTTCAGGTACGATGCGTGTCGGAAGAACGCCTGATCCGCAAAAGCGGCTCACTTTCGACCCAGTTACAAGCATCCATGCACAAAGCGCTCAAGGTCGTTTTCGCTTTGCCGTAACTTCAGAGAGAAGGAGACACGATTATGGCAGTAACGGCAGTTTCATTTGTGGCAAAATCGGGCACCGGAAAAGTTCGCTGAATACACCATGTTATCAATTGCGAGTATATTTTATGTATGACTATATGTAACTCCCTAAAAAACAATGGTTAATTCACTGCATGTTTATTGTATTGTCAAGTATTGTTGACTATAATCGAGTTGACAACTGTCAATTCAAATGATTATGGCTTGGAGCTATTAAAATGAGCGTAAATACGGTGGCTTTTGTAGCAAAATCGAATACTGGTAAAACTACTCTTTTAGAAAAATTAATTAGTGAATTAAAGCAACGGGGATATTTAGTGGGTGTTATTAAGAACGATGCTCATAAATTTGACATTGATCATCCAGGGAAGGATTCTTACCGACTGACAGCCGCTGGTGCTGACACTATGCTCATTACTTCTTCTGAAAAACTTGCTTTGGTAAAAAACCACGCAGCCTCACCTTCTCTCACTTATCTGGTAGAGACATATTTCGCGGATATGGATATCGTTCTGGCAGAAGGCTTTAAAATGAGCACTCTGCCCAAAATAGAACTCCACCGCAAAGACAGAAGCCCAACTCTTATTTGCCGTGGCGAAAACGATGACCCAACACTTATCGCTGTAGCAAGTGATGAGCCTCTAGATTTAGATGTTCCTGTTTTGGATTTGAATGATATGAATGAGGTTGCCGATTTTGTTGAACAGCGATTTCTGACAGGTAAAGCAGTCTCTGCCATCGATTGAGTGGTGCTACTTTATCCCGGACAAACTTTAAAACCGTGGTACATGTTCCACGTCTATAGCGTTTGTGTTTCGCACTTCACACTAAAGATCATCTTTTACAGTAGCTTTTTGAATGAGCATCACAGTGAGATGGTTGACGTTGTAAGAATGTTTTCTCTTGGTTTTTTTTCTGAACTAACATAGTCTGGAAATCAGCAAGGAGAAGCAAATGCCATCACGTACTGTCAGAAACTTATCGCCGGAAGCATTAAAGCAATTCCACCCTTTCAAGATGACTCAATCTTTAGGAATTAGTTCTGCCATTCGACAAGAGTCTGCAAAGGATACTGCGTGTGCTTTGGCCAAGGCTCTGAAAGAGCGCTTTTACGCATCAAAAGTCATGCTTTTTGGATCGGTGGCCCGAGCAGACTTTGGCCAGTGGTCAGATATTGATCTGGCCGTTTGGGGTGTCTCTGCGTCTGATTATTATAAGGCAGTTGCATTCGCAAGTGGCTATAGCAGTGTTTTCAAGGTTGACCTTGTGGATGCTGAGGATTGTTCACAGTCGTTGCTTCAGCATATTACCGACAATGGGATTGAAATATGAATCCACAAGCAGCTATCCTGTCGGCCAGAATAGATACTGAACTGTCTGAACTAAAGCAGGTTGTAGAACGAACATTGCAGGCTTGGGACAAAGCGACAAAGCAGGGAGACGATTTTTACCTAGATAGCGTCGCATTGAATCTTCATGCATTCTATTCCGGTTTGGAGAGGGTGTTTGAAAAACTGGCATCAACTATTGACAGGACGGTACCGAGTGCTTCTAACTGGCATCAGGAATTATTATCTCAAATGCAGACAGAGATACCATTAGTTCGCCCTGCTGTTATTTCTTCCCAGGTGAGGGAATCTTTGGAGGAGTACAGAGGGTTCCGACATGTAGTGCGGAACGTGTATACCTATCATCTTAAGCCGGAGAAGCTGAAAATACTCGTGAGTAATCTCGAAGCCACGTTTAGGCTTGCATCTGAAGAGTTGACTGTATTTGGAGATTTTTTGAAAAATATTGACGAATAGAGAACATTTAGATGGAGTTTGATTATCTCAAAACTTTCACCTGACTTTCACCAATAGGACGGATTTTGATGTTTTTTGTTGGACTGACATGGACTTTGCTCGGTGAAATAGATGCTTGAAATGGTTAAATATTAGTGAGTTACGCGTTACTTTTTGGTGTCTCCTGGTCGCTTTCGAATGTTGTTTTCCGGTTTACTTGTGTCTCCCCATTGGAAAAAATCACAATCACGCGTAAGCCGCAGGTTCTGTGCTCCCGTTCTGCCAGTGTTTGCAACTTTACAGATATAGAAACATTGCCTGAGGCCGAATAAAGGGGGAAATACTGATATAGGGTCGTAACATTGCTTCAGATTGCTGCATCACTGCATCAACGGACGCTTCGCTTGCCTTCGCCATACGGAGGGTTAGGTAAGCATATAATGGTGCATTCAGCGAAAGGGAAGACAACCCTGCTTGAAAAAGTTATCGCCCGCCTTAAAGAACTTGGCTACAGAGTAGGAGTAGTCAAGCACGACGCCCACCGCTTCGACATCGATTATCCGGGTAAGGACAGCCACCGCCTCACCGCTGCCGGGGCTGATACCACGCTGATCTGTTCACCGGAAAAGCGTGCCCTGATAAAGAAGCATGCGGTATCGCCTTCCATTGAAGAGATGCTGGAAGAGTATTTCGGCGACGTCGATATTGTTTTAACCGAGGGATTCAAAAAAAGCTCAATGCCGAAAATCGAGCTGCACCGCCGGGAACGGAGCCCCACTCTCCTCTGCCGTGGAGAAGAACACGATCCGACTCTTGTGGCAGTAGCGAGTGACGAACCTCTCGATCTTGACGTGCCTCTCCTTGATCTGAATGATACCGAAATGGTGACACGGTTCATTGAAGAGCATTTTCTGAAATTAGTCATACTGGAAAGGCATGAACGCTAAACTCCACGCACGCGCCAATTATCTGGCGCTGTTCACCATATTCTATAATATCGGAGAAGGACTGGTTTCCGTCTGGTTCGGAATTGCCGATGAAACTCTCTCACTGTTCGGCTTCGGCGTGGACTCGTTCATAGAAGTAATTTCTGCGGTCGGTGTCTGGCATATGCTGCGCAGGATAGCGGCAAACGACGGTGAATCGCGGGACGAATTCGAACAGCGGGCTCTCAGAATAACCGGGACTGCGTTCTATCTCCTCTCGGCAGGACTGGTGCTGACTGCAGGAATTGATCTGTACGGAGGGCACAGGCCGGAAACCACACTCCGGGGGATCATCATCTCGCTCGCCTCCATGTCGTTCATGTGGTACCTGATCCGCCAGAAAACTATTGTCGGAAAGGCCCTCGGCTCTCAGGCAATTCTGGCAGACGCGGCCTGTTCCCGTGCCTGCCTGTCGCTCTCGCTGGTGCTGATGGTTACCAGTATCGGCTACCAGGCGACCGGCATCGGTTCGCTGGATTCGATCGGCGCAATCCTGATTTCATGGCTGACCTTCCGTGAGGGACGGGAAGCATTCGCCAAGGCGCGCGGGCTAAACTGCTCATGCAGTTGCAGTTCGAGCACGGAGGCGAATCAATGAGTGCTATTGATGCCGGCATAACCGGGAAATTAAAGATTGCCATCACACTGACGGCGGTGACGTTGCTCGCCGAGATCGCAGGCGGCTTCTGGACCAATTCCCTGGCGCTGCTCTCGGATGCGGCGCACGTCTTCCTCGATCTGTTTGCCCTCATCCTCTCGCTGGTGGCGATCAAACTGGCCGGCCTGCCCCCGTCCGATCGTCACAGCTTCGGCTACCACCGCAGCGAGGTGTTTGCCTCCTTTATCAACGGACTGACCGTCTTCCTGATGGGAGTGGGCATCATGTACGAGGCGGTCGTACGGTTTTCTCATCCGGAGGCGGTCAAGAGCCTCCCCATGCTGCTCATTGCCGTAGTCGGTCTGGCCATGAATCTGCTCGCCGCCGGAGCGCTGCACCGCCACTCCCACGATGATCTGAATGTCAAAAGCGCCTTTCTCCATGTTATCGGCGATGCGGTTGCCTCGGTAGGGGTCATCATCGGTGGTGCTATTATGTACTACACCGGCTGGTATCTGCTCGACAGCCTGATTTCAGCAGCCATCGGGCTGCTGATTCTGACCGGCGCCGGCCGCATCCTGCGTGAGTCAACCCATATCCTGATGGAAGGGGTGCCACGGGGAATTGATTTCAACGGCGTGGCGGATGCCATCCGATCTGTTGAGGGAGTCAGGGATCTGCATTATCTGAACATCTGGACGGTCTGTTCACACATCCTCGCCCTTTCCGTGCATATCGACTGTCAGGTGGAGGAGGAGATCAGCAGGGCAACCATTCTGCACCACATTGAGCATCTGCTGGCAAAACGCTTTAATATCACCCACACCACCATCCAGATGGAGTGCGCCGCCTGCGTAAACGGCACGGTGATCAAGGAGCTGAATCATCAGGAACGACATGACTGTGGTCATGACCATTGAGGGAACTACTTGCACTTTGTCACATTCCATTCGCCCCCTCCCTTGCAAAATAGCCATAATTCATCACTATTAAACAGCTACTAAATCACTATTGCGTATTTTATATATCCAAGGCACTGTTTTAGCGAAGAAAATCATAATGCGTAAAACTTTGCCGAAGCCATGGAATACGTGAATTCTTGAGTGATGAGGTTGTAACAGCGGTTATTTAGCCGGATTACTTCAGCTAAATCGCCTGTAATATTTTAAAATATTATTTTATATTTCCATGGTTATTTTTTTTTAAATTATAATTATGAGTAAAATCAAATACTTTACATGTAAATAGTATTTTACTATAGAATTATATGAATTATGGAATTGACCTTGCAGAATTTGGTGGTATATAGACTCAATCTTATCAATCTTACTCGGAGTGGGAGGCAGTATGGAAAGGAAGAGCATCAGAAAAATTGCGGTAGCAGTTACGTTGGGGCTGTTGGTGCCACTGGCGGCTCAGGCCTCGGAGGCGGATCTGCAGTTGAAGGTAGACAAGCTGACCAAAGAGGTCAACGACCTTAAGGGCTCAGTCAAGAAGGTCGAGGACAAGTCCCTCGGCAAATGGCTGACGATTGGTGGCGAGTATCGTTTCAGGGTTGACAGTTTGCGTGGGGAGACGGCGGGGTATACTGATGCAATCGGGACGATGATGAAGCTGGTGGGCGGTTTTACAGCGCCCCCAACAGCAACACCACCGGGAGTTGCCGGAACAAACATTGGCGGTTTTTATAGTCCTACTCCAGACCAATTCATCATGCAGGGTAAGGCTGGCTCTCTTTTTACTCCTGCACAATTTAATACAATTCTTACTCAGTACATGCCGCAGGCGATGTATGCCGGCATGCAGCAAATAGTTCTCACAGCAAATCCGATGCAGCAATACTTTGCTCCCGGAGCAGCGGTGCCGGCTGCAGTTTTACAGGTAACAGCTCTCACGGCACAACAGCAGCGCGTTCTTACTACCCTCTCGGCAAAAGTAATGCCTACTGTTATGGGAATGAGTGCCGCTCCTTTTGGCGCAGCAGGTATGACCGTCGGTCAGCTATTTAACAGCGGTGCTTTCAGTGCCGATCAAGCAAAATTATTGAATAATCTTTTGCTGCAGGCATTTCTCGGAGCAGGTAGCGGCAATCTTGCCACTGTCCCAGCCTACAAGCCAAAAAATGAAACCCTCTACACCAACAAATTCGGTCTGGATCTCACTGCCAAACCGATTCAGGACATTACCGTTCATGCAAGCCTTGGTATGTACAAAACGTTCGGTTCGCAAACTGAAACTCCGACAGTCGGCAACTACTTCGCCGATCGCGTCGGCGCTTTTGACGGAACAATCGGACATATTCCGACTGACAGCAAGCTTAATGTTGATCGTGCGTATGCTACCTGGAGCAATATTGCCGATGAACCGCTCTGGTTTTCTGTCGGTCGTCGTCCTTCAACCAACGGGGCACCAAGTAATCTGCGTATGAACGGAGAGCGACCCGGCAACGGCGGTACACCGGCGCTGCTGGTCGATTACGCCTTTGACGGTATGACAGTCGGTTATGCCCCTGATATCGATGTTCTGCCCGGCTTTTATGCCAAGGTATGTTACGGCCGTGGTTTTGAGAGCGGTTTCCAAACAGCCGCAAACAGCATTAAAGATACCGATATGCTTGGAGTCTCAGTGATTCCGATTGACACAGATCCTCTGCGTGTCTGGCTGCAGTGGAACCGTGGCTTTAATATTTTTGACTTCCCCACAATGAACAACACGGTATTTGGTAATACCTCACCGGCTACTAATCTCGGCGAAATAGACTGGTATGGCGCCGGCGCCATGAGTACCCTCAAAAAAGTCGGTCCCGGTACGTTACAGCTCTTTACCGACCTCGGCATGAGCGTTACCCACCCAAACAGCAATGTTTCCAATAATGCCGGATTTCAGGGTTTGATGAGTGGCGAGTTTTTTGCGCAGGATTTTGCACCACAAGATCGCACCGGCTGGGCGGTATATGCCGGTGTGCGGTATGATCTCCCTTCCAAAACCAAGCTCGGCTTTGAATTTAATCATGGCTCGAAATATTGGATCACCTTCGCTCCATCAGCCGACGATATGTGGACCAGTAAAGTCGGTACACGCGGCAATGTCTATGAGCCGTATGTCATTCAGGAGTTAAACCTGAAACCGATTTCCAGCTACTTTGCCAAGGCCTTTTTCAAGCTCGGTTACCAGTATTACGACTTTGAGTACACCGGCAGCAATAACTGGGTCGGCGCTCCTGTCAAGATTTCTGATATCAAGTCGACCGACCTGATGCTGATGGCACCGATGAAATCTGCTTACAATATCTACGGAACCTTTGAAGTACACTTCTAAATGTAATAAAGGAGCACTTGACAATGAGAAAAATATTTTCATTCTTTTTAATTCTGGCACTAATGATCTTTTCTTCGCTTGCCGTCGTTACGACAGCAAGTGCAGAAGAACTGAAAATGACCGGTGTGATTTCAAAAATTGAGCTCGCTACAGATGGTAAATCGGCAACAGCTGTATTAAAGGACAGTAAAACGGAAGCATCCGTTACCATTACCGTTACTGATGAACTTACCCTCGACAAGTTCAAGGACAAGCGCATCGTCGAAGGTGATGAAATCCGCACAAAATATGAAAAATCCGGAGATACAAATACCAGTAAGATGTTTAAAAAAACGGCAGGCTGCTAAGTCGGCTCATTAAGGAGGATTCAAGAATATGATCAGCAAGACCTTTCTTCTCACCGTGACCGCCTGTATCTCAACTGCGACAGCATTCGCAGCGGAACCTGCCGCGCCCGCTGTTTCGCCTGCCAAGCCGACCATTGCCAAGATTTGCGCCAACTGTCACAAGGCAGAGCCGGGTGCGGTTCTCGGCCATTTTGACAATGTTGCCTTCAAGGCCAAGACCATCCAGGTCAAAATCGATGATACCGTTGAATTGTTAAAGTTTGATGAAGACGATATCAAGGTCACAAATGGAGACGGAAAAACCGGTGATGGAGAATTTCTTAAAGACAACAAGGTTAAAAAAGGCCACGAAGTCAAGGTTGAGTATGTGCTGAAAGACGGGGTTAAAACTGCGGTCAAGTTTATTGAAAAGCCGCCGGTCAAGATTTCTGCAGATATGCTTATGAAAACTGCGGATGTCGAGAAACTTGTTGCCCAGGGACCGGAGAAAGGCAAATACGTCCTCTTTGACTCTCGTCCGCTGCCGCGTTTTCAGGAAGGCTTCATTCCTACAGCGGTAAACTTCCCGTACCCTGCTTTTGACAAACTGGCTGACAAACTGCTGCCGAAGGACAAAAACGCTCTGATCATTTTCTACTGCGCCGGTCCGACCTGTAACATGAGCCCCGGTTCAGCTGATAAGGCGAAGAAGCTCGGCTATACCAATCTGAAAGTGTACAAGGATGGCATGCCTGCCTGGCAGGAGAAAAACTACGGCATTCTTTCCACCCAGTTTCTCAAAGAAGCGTGGATCGACAAGGATATTCCCCACGTTCTGCTGGATGTCCGTGCTGCCACGGAGACGGATAAGGGTTTTATCAAGGGTGCGGTAGCGTTTCCGGCAAAGCAGGCTGAGAAACGTATCAAGGAACTCACCATCAAGAAAACAGCACCGGTTATGGTGTATGACGGAAATGGCGGTAAAGAGGCGACAGCTGTTGCTTCGGCACTCGTCAAAGCAGGATTCAAAAGAGTCGTAGTGGTGAACGGTGGTTTTGAGGCATGGCAAAGCGCAAAATATGAAGTTGCCAACGGCGCACCGGCCACCAAGGCTGTCTATGTTCCCAAGCCGCGTCCCGGTGAAATAAACATTGATGAATTTATAAAATATGCTGCCGAACTGCCGGCCAACGTCATGATCATAGATGTTCGCAACACCGACGAAGGTAATTCCGGCATGCTTAAAACCGCCAAGCTGATCCCTGCAGAAGATATCAAGAACCGGTTGGCAGAAATTCCGAAAGATAAATTGATTGTTACCCAATGCACGACCGGTGTGCGTGCTGAAATGGCGTATCACACTCTTAAAGAACTCGGGTACACCAATATCAAGTTTGTCAACGTCAAGATGGAATTTGAAAAGAACGGAAACTATAAAATATCAAAAGATTAGAACTTGTTTAACCGGTTTATCCCCGTTGTATGGCGGGGATAAACCGTCAACATTCAGTGGTTTACAGTAACCTTTTTATTTTTGTACAAAAATATGTAAATTCATATAATTGGAATGGTGACTATAGGTTGATGTAACAGAAGAAAACGGCATTGATGAGGATGACTAACAACGCAGGAGGAGGCGATTGTGACGATGAAATTTTCACGCAGAACCTTTTTTAAAGCGGCTGGTGCAGCTACGGCGGGAATCACCGCAGCCACTACCGTACCGAAGAAATTTCTTTCCTGGGCTGAAGAGGCCGCCCGGAAGGATGTAAAGCAGATTCCCACGTTCTGCGAGCTCTGTTTCTGGAATTGCGGTCTTATTGCCAAAGTTGAGAATAACAAGGTCGTCAAAATTGACGGTAATCCGTTGAGTCTGCGCGGTCGCGGCCGGTTGTGCGGTCGTGGCAATGCCGCTCTGGGGGCTCTCTACGACCCTGACCGCTTGAAATTTCCGATGATCAATACCGGCAAACGGGGGGAACCGGTCTGGAAACGGGCTACCTGGGATGAGGCTCTGGGACTGATAGCCGGTAAAATGCAGGGGATCAAGGAAAAACATGGTGCGGAATCGATGGCGCTCTTCTCCCACGGTACCGGCGGCGCCTTCTGGAAGCATCTGCTCAAGTCCTATGGGTGCAGCAACTATACCGCCCCCTCGTTTGCCCAGTGTCGCGGGCCGCGTGATATGGGGTTCTACCTGACATACGGAGCTGATGTCGGCTCGCCGGAATACTATGATTTCAGCAAAAGCAAGTACATCGTCCTGCTTGGCTCACACCTCGGTGAGAATGCTCATAACAGCCAGGTGCAGGATATCGTTGGCGGCCTGGCTGATGGCGCACAGCTGACGGTGGTCGATCCGCGCCTCTCCAATATCGCGTCCAAGGCCGACCGCTGGCTGGCGATCAAGCCGGCGACTGATATGGCACTTCTTTTGGCATGGATCAGGATCATCATTGAAGAGGGGCTGTACGACAGGGAGTATATCGAGAAATATGCCTCCGGATTTGATGAACTGCGCGCTGCTGTACAGCAGTATACCCCGCAATGGGCTGAGGCCGAAACGACAATCCCGAGTGACACTATTGTTGCCGTTGCCCGTGAGATGGGCAAGAACGCCCCGCATGTCTGCGTTGGTGCCGGCCGTTATGCGGTCTGGTATGGTGACGATACGCAGCGGAGCCGGGCAATTGCCCTACTGAACGCCCTGCTTGGCTCATGGGGCCGCGAGGGGGGCTATTTCTTCCCGGCAAAAGGCGGCGTGCCGGAATATCCCGGTCTGCCGGCGTATCCGCCTCATGAAGACGTTCCCAAGCTGGATGCGGCGTATCCGTTTGCCGCACTCCAGACAACAACGTCAATCAAGCATGCCACGATCACCGGCACGCCGCATCCTATCAAAGCGTGGTTTATTTACGGGTGTAATTTGATGAAGACCATGCCGGACAAGCAGGAAACCATCAAGGCGCTCCAGAACCTTGACCTCGTGGTTGCCATTGATGTGCTGCCGGCTGACATCATCAACTGGGCCGATATCGTCCTGCCGGAGTGTACCTACATGGAGCGCTATGACAATATAAACGTGGGGAAATTCAAGAATCTGGAGATATCCCTGCGCCAGCCGACGGTGGAGCCGCTGTGGGAATCGAAGCCTTCATGGTGGATAACAAAAGAGCTGGCCGGCAAGCTTGGTTTGAGCGCGTACTTTCCCTGGAAAGATGGGGAGGAGTATCTGGCGAAACGCTGTGAGGCGGGCGGTATTGATTTTGCGGAACTGAAGAAAAAAGGGGTAATTGTCAAAACTGACAAGTCGGCCCCGTATATTACTTCCGATAACCAACCGGAATTCGCGACCCCTTCGGGTAAAATTGAGCTGTATTCGAAGCAGCTCGAGGAGAAGGGCTTTGATCCGGTGCCGAAATACACCAAACACCCCGAGCCGCCGGCCGGGCACTTCCGCCTGCTGTTCGGGCGGGCAGCGCTGCACACCTTCTCCCGGACAACCAACAACTTTATGCTGACCGATCTGCAGAAAGAAAATGCCCTCTGGATTAATGCGAAAAAAGGTAAAGAGCTGGGCCTGAAAAACGGGGAATATGTCGCTCTCGTCAATCAGGACGGCTTCGCGGCGCCCGGCAGGATCAAAGTCAAGCTGACCGAGCGGATGCGCGATGATGCCGTATACATGTACCATGGCTTCGGCGTTCATTCAAAAGGGATGAAACGGGCCAACAATCAGGGGATAGCGGATGATGATCTCATTACGAAATATGTCATAGACCCGATCATGGGCGGCACCGCCATGCGCGGAACTTTTGTCAAAATTGTGAAGGGGGCCTGATATGCAGATATATGGAGTTTTTATCCCGGAAAAAAACAGGCTTCTCAGCTATTTCAGTCAGTTCAAGCAAGGCAAGGGTGGGCTTATCGTGTACCTTGCACTTATCGGGCTTGTTCTTGGCGGTTTTGGCTTTGGCAGTATCTTTATCCTCGGCCATGGGCATACGATCAACACGTCCAGTCAGGTGCCGTGGGGGCTGCAAATATCGACGTATGTCTATTTTGCCCTGGTCAGCGGCGGCTGTATCTTCACAAATTTTATCGGCAATATGTTTTTCCATGAAAAATACAAGCCACTGGCATCGCGCGTTATTTTTATGGGATTGATCACCGCCATCGCGGGATTTGCCTCGCTGGCCTCCGAACTGGGGCACGTGGAGCGCATGTATATGTTCATGATATCGCCAAATCCCACTTCGCCGATGTTCTGGATGTCTGTCTGGTATACCGCCGATATCAGTATCCTGCTGGTGGAGTACATCAACATTCAACGAAACAAACACTCGAAAGCCATGCTCTATACGTCTTTTATCATCCCGGTTATAACGTATTGTTCACTGGGCAGTCTTTTTGGGGCTGTCGGAACCATGCCCTATTATTACAGTTCCCTGTTGCCGATCTATTTTCTGTTCAGTGGCTTTTTGAGCGGTAATGCCCTTTGTGCAATTATTGCCGCCTTTCAGTCGAAAACATCGGGAAACATGCGGCTGTTAAAGCCGTTCTTCAGGATGCAGAAGATTGCCCTTGCATCAGTCTTTGTGCTTACCTTCTGTCGTATCATTATCGGGTTATCAAGTAATTTGACCGGTTACGAGGTGTTTCGCGAAACGTTTTTCCAGAATGTGATATTTGGTATAGGAGGAGCGCTGGTGGTTCCATTTATAATTCTGATGTATAAACGCACCTTCGGAGGCCTGGTACTTTCGAGTCTGCTGGTGCTGTTAACCCAGTTCATGGCCCGTCTTGATCTTGTGGTAGAAGGTTTCAGGGTCCCTGTTTTCAGGGTCTATGATATGCCTGAGAGGATCAGCTATTTCCCGTCTGTTTTCGAGATTCTGGTGGTTCTTGCCTCTGTATCGCTTGTCGCTCTGGTGTATCTGATCAGCGAAAAAACAGGTCTTTTTGAAATTGCTGGAAAGGGAGGCCATTAACATGAACCTGACTGAAAACAGAGATATTCTTGAAATTATGCAGTCTGACCTGGAGCGTGCGCTTAAAAAACCACGAGCAGAACGTCGCTGGGCCATGGCGATTGACCTGAAAAAGTGTATCGGCTGCCATGCATGCACCACAGGGTGCATGTCAGAAAATCTGACACCACCTGAAATCCACTATCGTCCGGTAAAGGAAGAGGAGCTCGGCACGTTCCCCAATACCGGCATGCGTTTTTTACCCCGTCCCTGTATGCAGTGCGATGCACCAAGCTGTACCCAGGTATGCCCGGTGACGGCCACCTACAAAAGAGATGACGGGCTGGTCACAATTGACTACGAAAAGTGCATTGGCTGTCGCTACTGTCTCGTTGCCTGTCCCTACGGTGCCCGTTCGGCAGATGTCGGTCTCTATTTCACCGGGGACTTTCGCGACAAGACGTATGAAGTAGAGAATTCAGGAGAATATGGAAAAAGGTCGAAACGGACCAGCCACTGGCGTTCACCAATCGGGAATGCCCGTAAATGCCATTTTTGTATCCACCGCGTTGAAAAAGGCGAGCTGACACGTTGTACGACAACGTGTCTGTCGAGTGCTACGTACTTCGGAGATATTAATGATCCGAAGGCCCTCATTACAAAGTTGATTTCAAAAGTCAATGTTATGAAGTACAAGGAAGAGTTCGGGACAAAGCCGATGGTTTTTTATCTGACATAATTGCCGTATTACAGTGAGTTGGGGGGAGGAATCATGAAATCAAAATCAATCTGGATGATGACAGTAGTTTCTGTTTTGCTGAGCGGACTCGCGTACGGTGCAGCCATGCAAGATATCATCTATAAGGGTGATACCGCTTCAGACGAGGTAATATTCCACGGCGATCAGCATTTGCAGAGAGGTTTCAAATGTAACGACTGCCACAATAAGGAGATGTTCCCGGCAAAGAAAAAGGGGGCAACAGTCATAACCATGAAGGCCATTCAGCAGGGTAAACTCTGTGGAAAGTGCCACAATGGAAAAATTGCGTTCGGCGTCGATCATCACTGCAACAGATGTCATCCCAAAAAAGGGGCGGATACGCTTATTTATGACTGAGTGCAGACAATGAAGCTGCTGGACATTTTACATCGATATGCTAAGATTAAATTAAATTTTTACACCGGTTCGCCGGAAAACCACTGCAAAGGAGCTCCACCATGAAGAAAATTTTGACCCTGTTAGTTGTTGCACTGACTGCTGTTTCGTTTGCCTCTGTAGCCATGGCCACCGAACACGAGAAAAAAGCAGAAGGAAAATCAGCTGAAGCTGCCGCACCGGCTACTGAAAAGAGTGAAAAAGCAGAGAAAAAAGACACAAAGAAAGAGAAAAAAGCTAAAAAAGAGAAAAATGACGATAAGAAAAAAGATGAGGCCAAACCTGCCGTCAAGGGTAAAAAAGAACTTTCCGGCTGCTGAGTTATCTATTATAGCTGAAAATGTGGAGGCATAAGCCCACCGGCTGATGCCTCCTTTTTTTGTGCCGGGTGACATAACCGGAAATAAAAATTCGATTTTCGGGGACTACGGCGCAAAAGGCTGATTAACAAAGGCAATATTGCACGATGAAGCGTCTATCTGGGCCGGCGCTTTGTTGAAAACGCCCCTGATCTCCTCAATGAAATTGCCCAGTAACGGTGATGATGGAGAGGCGCCGCTGATGATAAGAGTGCGTTTGTAGGCGTGTCCGAAGCCGGTGACTCGATGGGTGCGCAGGGCGCCTTCATTAACTAATTTATCGACGACCGATCTGGAAATGAATGCGAGGCCGTTGCCTTCAAGTACTGAACAGATGATCATGTGAAGATCGTCATGATAAATTATCCTGTTAAATTCAGCGCAATCCCTCCCCAGTTTTTTCATATTGTAGTGAAACAGTTTGCTCGAACAGCAACCTTCCTTTCTGGTGTAAAGATCAAAACAGGTCAACTGATCAAGTGTCATTTCCTCACTCGTAAGGGCCAACTGCGGAGAACTGACAAAGAGAACTTCATCTCCCGGCAGGTCAAATGTTTCAAACTCTTCAAGTTCATAATCTTCATTATGCTCAATCACGCCCACTTGGTACAAGCCCTTCCGCATCCCGTCAACAACTTTATCCGGAGTTTCAAAAAAGAACTTCAATTCAGACATATCCGGCTTGAGCAACATGAAGCCCTTCATTATGTCAGGCAGGTACGAAACGCCAAAAGAAGGTGTACAGCAGAAAATGATTCCTGCTTTGGGAGAAGGCAGGCGAAGATCGGCCAGCAGGTCGCTTTCAAGCTGTAGCATCTTCTCTGCTTTTTCTATCACAATCCGCCCCGCGTCAGTTGCTATAAGTATCGGCCCACTACGATCGACAAGTGAATAGCCGTACTGTTCTTCTAAAAATTTGATTCTTCGGGATACTGCGGATTGAGTAATAAAAAGATTGTCTGCCGTTCTGGAGAAGTTTCCAGTAACAACTAAATCTATAAGTGTCTGTAAATATTCAGTTTTCATGCATTGCACCATAAACCCGGGTATTTTTGCGCAAAGCGCATAGCTTTATGACAAAGTTTCATTTCAACAATAGCAGATGATTATGCTAGTTTGTTTAAAATTTTTTAAAATTTTGATTTACATAGGATATTTCGATTTTGCAAAGGCTGGCGTGTCTGAAGTTAAATTTTTTATTCACTTTTAACATAATTCGCCAGGTTTGAAAAACAGGAAATAATACCAAATGATTGTTATCAAAATAGTTATGTCGACACTTTTCATCGTTTCATACAGCTCTATCAGTTGGGCTGATTCCATTGTTTTCAGCTTTTCAGATGGAAAAAAACAAACAGTAATTCTCGACTCCCCCTTAAAATCAATATCGTCAGTCCAATATCTTCCCTCCATTAATGAAAATCCGGCAGTCCCACAGGCAGAAAGTGTGGGGCTGCCTCCGCAGCGTGAAACAAAACAGCCCCTGCAGCAGAAAGAGCCTGCCAAGCCGATTGTCAGGTTCAAATGGGCAGAGCCAATAGCTGGACAATAGAATCAAGTGGGTATGCCCTCTTGCAGGCAGAGGGCATAATGCCGAACCAGTTCAAATAATCACGAAGGAGGTGAATGGAAATAAAACAGTCATAAGGTGAAGCGCCATGGTAACGGTTGTATTCTCACACTATTTTATGGGGAGGAATTATGTCGGAAAGAATGCAGAAGAACAGAAGAACAGCACTAATCGGAACAGCGATGGTTGCTTTGCTTTCCCTGTGGGGCTGCGGGACAAAGGGCTATGATGACGTTGCTGCTCAACGGAGTGCGGCCTTGGCCGCTGCAGTTACAACGACGAAAGCACCGGCCATTATTGATGCAGCAACCCTCAAGGGTTGGGTCGATGAAGGTAAGCTTAATGCCCCCTATGGGAGCAGTGACAGGGTGGTGGTGGTTTCAACGTCTCTGTTTGCTAATTGGACTACCAGCTCGAAAGGGCACATCCCGGGCGCGGTACGTTTGGACACAACGGAGACAGGTCAATCCCGTATAGAAGGTCTTGCTCTCGCCACCAGTATGATGCCTGATGGCCCGACAATGGACGTTATTATCAAAAGATTGGGCATTGATGCGAACACGACGGTTGTGTTTTCGCTTCCTAAAAACTCGTCACTATATGATCAATCAGTGCCATTCTGGAACTTCCGGTATTGGGGCTTTGCGCGGGAGCGTCTGAAAATTCTGAACGGCGGCGACGATGCATGGGATGTTGCCGGTCTTCCGCTGACAAAAGATAAAACTGACAAGTATACTCCTTCAACGTACAGTGTAAGCAAAAATGCCGCACTGAAGGATGTCGTCCGCTACTCACTCAGCGAAATGATTGGTAAGGTTGACGCCATACTTGCCGATCCAGCTTTGAAAGAGACATGGCAGATGATTGATGTCCGGGGTTTTGCGACTACCCCCTACATGACCAATGCCTTACGACTTTCAAGCCCGACAATGTACTTGACTCGGTTGGACAGCGATGCAACGACAACACCACCCACACTGAGAAACTATGTGTACCCTGACAAACAGACGTTCGAGACAAAAATTGCGGACTTAACTAACTTTCCCGTAAGAGATGGCGCCACGAATGTTGTTGCCTCGGCAACCAAAAAGACCATCTGCATGTGTGGGTCTTCAATCAGCGCATCTCCTACTTTTGTGCTTTTTGATGCCGTTCTCAATGTCCCGGAAGGTGATATTGCCATGTATGACGGGTCATCCAGTCAATGGAATAACTATAACACGGCACGTTTGACTGCTGCATATCCTAATACGATTGCTACAGTCGCTCAAAGAAACGCATGGTCATTCAATGTATATACCAGCCCTGTCAATCCGCTTGCAATCAGCAAAAATAGAGCACAAGGTGCTTTCCCGTCTACCGTGACAAGTGCTTTAGCCGGCATCTGGGCTATATTCTCGCCGGTTCTCGGCCCGACGCATGTAGATATGAACCAGATTGAAAATATAGATAGGGTTTATATCAGGCCTGCTGCTGCTCCAAGCACACCCACTTCAACTACACCAAGCGGTGGCAGCACTTCCGGTGGTGGCTGCTGATTCATTATCTGACTATAAATGTGCATAAGAACAGACCTATTTGAAAGGAGTTCACAGATGAAAAAAAATATACTTGGCGGTCTGCTCACGGGCGCCGTGCTTTTTGCCGGCACAGCTTTTGCGGGGCCTCAGATGACTTTTGGCCCGGAAGACAAGGGTGTGTTGCAACTGGACTACAAAGGCCAGTTTCAGATGACGGCACGGGATTCCGGATCAGGAGCCAATAATGAAGACAGCACTGCCAACTTCAATTTCCGCCGTAACAGGATCGCCTTGATGGGAATGTATGGCGACATGATGAGCCTCTACGTCCAGACCGAGTTCACTGAAGAGCAGAACATCACTACTCTCGGTGTAACTAACAGCAGCAACCTGAAGACTGAATTCCAGATGCTTGATGCAGTCATGCGCTTCGACGTTGATAACGCTTTCAAGGTGAACGTCGGCAAGTTTAAGTACAATCTTTCCCGCGAGAACCTGGAAGCGTGCGAGATGCCGCTGACCCTCGATCGTTCGCTCTTTATCCGCCCCGCCTACACCACCACGCGTGATCAAGGGGTCGCTGTATGGGGCAACCTGTTCAATGACGTGTTCCAGTACCGTGCTGATATTATGGAGGGGCGTAAAGCTGTCTCCGGCGACATCGCTCCCAGTTCCAGCCTCCGCTACTCCCTTCGCGGCCATGTGACGCTGCTCGACCCTGAGAGCGATTATGGCTACAAGGGAACCTACCTGGGGAAAAAGAAGGTTTTGACCTTTGGAGCCGCCTATCAATTCGAGCCTGAAATTGCCTATGGCGATATGCTTGCAAAGGCGGACAAAAAAGATTACACCGCCTGGACTGTCGACGCTTTCTTTGAGTATCCGCTTGCAGGAGCCGGCACGGTGACAGCTTCCGCTGCCTATGAAGATGTTAATCTGGATGATGCTTATAAAGGCGCCAATCCGGACCCGGGCACAATTGGTCTCAACGGGCAGAAAAACGGCTGGTACGTTAAGGGGGGCTACATGCTCCCAACCGTGCCGCTCCAGTTCTTCGGTCGTTACGAAAAGTGGCAATTCGCCAGCCTCAACAATATTTTCGACCAGAAAATTGACTGGTATGGTGGCGGCGCCAATTATTTTTTCCGTGACCAAAACCTGAAATTAACCATGGAAGTGTCACGCACCGCCTTCGACAAGGAAGGCACGGTTAATGGATTGGTGAGTAAGGATTTCACAACATTCATTACCCAGTTACAGTTGATTTTCTAATCAGCATAGTGAAAATTTTAGTAAAAGAGACCTGCCAGGTTGCGACCTGCCAGGTCTCTTTTTTATTCAGAATACGTAAAGTGACGTGCTATAGTCGGGCACTTTTAAACAGTAAAGGCTCCTTTCCGAAATGTTGACCACTTCAGCCACCCACGGCAAAAGCAATAAGCTACTCCTGCTTTTATTTTGTACCCTGACGCTTCTGTCCGGCTGTCAGAGAGGGGTGCCCCAATCCTCCTGTGTCCGATGCCACAAAGACTTGGAACATGCTTCCAAAAGCCACGGCGACTGTGTATCGTGTCATGGTGGCAAACCGCTTGAAGAGGAGAAAGGAAAGTCGCATCAGGGTGTATTTGGCATAGCCAATCCTGAATATATGGGCCGCTGGGAGAGCGGCTGTGCTCCCTGCCATAAATATCAATTTGAGCGGATGAAGAGCAACCTGATGTACACCGCTGCCGGGATGATCCGTAATACTCAGCTTACCTGGGAAGGTGAAGACGGCAACAGCTATACCGCCCATGGTGAAAAACAGTATGATGCTGATGGCAAGCCGTTTTCACCCAAACCGGTTGCCGAACTGGACAACCTTTCCGGTGAACTGTATCGCAAATTCTGCTCCCGATGCCATGTTGGCGCGCAAACGACCGGTGTCTACGCTGCCAGTCATGGCTCCGGTTGTGCGGCCTGTCATTTCCCGTGGAATAATGAAGGGACCTACGAGGGCTCTGACAAGACCATGAAAGGAAGGGCAGGCCATTCTGCCAGCCACACCATGACCCCGCTGCCGGATACCCAGGTCTGCGCACGCTGCCACAACCGGAGTGGGCGCATCGCCTTTTCCTATCAGGGGCTGTACGACGGTAACAACGCCCTGGTGCCGACCAGGGGGGGCGAAGCCGGCCCTGTGATGACCAGCGGTGCCCGCAATCTGACCCATATTTCGCCGGATGTGCACTTTACCGCCGGGATGGAGTGCATCGACTGCCACACTTCGCGTGATGTCATGGGTGACGGCTTTGCCTATCGCAACATGTATCTGCAGACCGAGATCGCCTGCGAAGATTGTCACGGCGGCGCTGTTGAGCTGCCGCGCTATCGTGAGATCACCCGCGAAAACGATGAAGCGCTGAGGGAGTCCCGTTCCTACAAAAAGCCGGTTACCTCCGGAATGCGCATGATTCAGACCGCAAAGGGGCGCAACTATTCAAACGTATTCTACAAAGACGGCACAATCTGGCTGCAGGGTAAACGGAGCGGCAAGCTTCACCGCAGCAAGGTTATCACCGGCACGCCGGAACATACGATCGCCGGACATGGGCGTCTCGAATGCTATGCCTGCCATTCGCGCACTTCGGTGCAGTGTTACGGCTGCCACACCCGCTATGACAAGGGGAAGACGGGGATGGACTTCATCAAACAGGAGGAAACGCCGGGCGCTTTCAGCGAGACGGAGGATTACCGCATGCTTTATCCCTTCCCGCTGGCACTTAACCAGCGCGGCCGTATCTCCCCGGTGACACCCGGCTGCCAGACTTTTGTCACCGTGGCCGAAGCGGATGGCTCCCTTTCCAGGTCGGAATATGTTACACAATTCAAAGGGTCGCAACAGCTTCGCTTCGCACCGTTCTATTCACACAATACCGGCAGAAAGTCGCTTGGCTGCAGCGAATGTCACGGCAGTCCGGCTTTTCTCGGTTTCGGCCAGAATATCATTGCGGGAAGCAGCATTACGGGGACTCTCATCTGCGAACGCTCGGACAGCAAACCGCTCGATGGTTTCTTGACCATGAAAAACGGAAAAGTACGTGCGTACTCGGCCGTAACCCGGGAAAATTCACGGCCATTGAACGGAGCAGAAGTGAAGCAGGCACTGTCGGTCAATCTCTGTCTTCCGTGTCACGATAAAGCGCGTGATCCGATCTACCGGAAAGGAATAAACCATCGTGCGTTGGATGATGCTCTTCATCGTCGGCTTTTGTCTGGCCAATAGTCTCGAGGCAACAGCCGCTCACGTCGGATTGGTGTGCGGCTCATGCCACCGTCAGGGGGGAAGCGCCAGTGATCCGGCCTCCCGTGATGGCCGGGCGCATGGCTGTGTCGGTTGTCATCAGGGGCATGAGCGGATTTTCGATCACGCCATGGGGCAGCGGAGTGGCGAGAAACAGTTTGTACAGCGGAGCTACGGGCGCTTTGATGGCGATTTCTGGGATAAGAACTGCACCTCCTGCCACCTGAAGGGGTGTCTCGACTGCCACGGTGATCGGGGTATATCTAAGCCGTCAGTTGCCGCCTGCCAGCGCTGTCACAACGGTTATTACACCGGATGGGACTATTCGGGACGGGCTCCCCGTGAAGACAACATGCGCTACCAGCGGGGCATTGCCGTTAATGGTGCTCCGTTCCTGAAGATGTTGCCTGATGTGCATTATCGTGCCGGCATAACCTGTGGCGCCTGCCATTCGATGAGCAGTCTTGCTGAAGGAAAGAAGTCTTCCAAAGGGTGCCGGGATTGCCATACGCCGAGTCAGAAAATAGTGGAGCACCGTATTACTGCTCATTTGCAGCGACTGGAATGTTACGCCTGCCATTCGGCCTGGGCAGCGCAGGAGTACGGCACCTTCTTCCTGCGCTTCCGCGATCAGCAGATGAAAGATGATTTCGACCTTTCGCCAGGGCCAAGCCCGGAGTACCTGCGCAGCGCCTATCTGAAAAAACAGGATGCGCCGCCGCTCGGGATCAATGCCGCCGGGCGGGTCAGTCCGATCCGGCCGATGTTCATTGCTTACTATACCGACATTATGCGGGCCAGGAACGGCGGTCCGGAGAATACGCTGCTGGCCGCCGAGTGGCGGGCATACTTTCCCCATACCGTTCAACGTGGCACTGTTCCCTGTGAGGGGTGCCACGACAACCCGGCCCGCTTCATGCTTGAACCGGAATCGCGGCGGATCTTCAATCTTCAAAAGGACGGCATGGGATTGGAGTCGTTCTGGCTTCAGAATGGACAGCGTGTCAGCAACGGCACTTTTATGGAAGCCGCCCGCTACCTGCGCATGAGCAGCAAAAGCCCGGCATACACAAAGGCATATGTGGAAAAATGGAAAACCTTTCTCAATCGCGTCGAAAATTCATCACGACCCTGACCCTGCTGCTTGCTTCGGGAGGTCTGCTGGTACGGTACCTTACCCCGCGCACGGCCGGAAAACGCCGGGTACTGGTCAGCGCTGCTGCCTCAGATGTGCCGCCGGGGGGGGCTCTGGTGTTTCGCACCGAACGGGTGGTCCTCATGAAGAATGACGCCGGCTTCTACGCCCTGAGTCTTATCTGCACCCATCTTGGCTGTACAGTGGTTGTTACGGAGGATGCGCTCTCATGTCCCTGCCACGGGAGTCGCTTTGACAGGGAGGGCAAGGTTCTTACCGGTCCTGCGGATCGTTCATTGACGCGGATGCAGGTGGAGGTGCGTGGAGATCGGGTCGAAATAATCGGGTGAGGCAGGGCTTCGCGTTTTACCAACCCTAATTGATGGCTATCATTGCATACCCCTTGTTCTGATAGCCAATAAATGAATTGAAGACGTTGGCAACTAATTTGATTTCCTGGATAAGTCCGGCGGGGTCAGCTTTGAATACCCGCATTGCCACAGCACACGCTTCAAAGCGTACTCCCTTCTTCTTTAAAGATTGGAATAGAGCAACAGCCTCATCGTCAAGTGCGGCGACGGACAGAAGTTTCACTCCGGGCCCGCGAAAAGCTACTATCATGTCAGGCTTGACCCCCTGCGCTACCATCCCTTCCAGGGTCTCATCAAAGAGCTTCAAATTGAACGTCAGCTTATCAACATCTGCAACCCGCACATCAAAAATAACCTTGGCGAGTTTGAGTCCGGCAAGTGCTTCGCGGTCATCCGGCTTCTGTGCAGCATACAGTGCGGGGGAGCAGATCAGCATTAACGCCATTACAATTATCATCGTTCGTAAATACATATGTTGGTCTCCTTTTGTGTTGCAATTTTCCACAGGCATGAAGTTACCCGCCGTTTGACGAGTATGTCTAAATATACGGGTAAATCAGCGTGATGTGATCGAATAATAAAAGGAATTATTACAGATTAACAGTGAAAAGTGTTAAGAGCTTTCGTGCCAATGTGCACGGTACTATTTTATTATACGGCTAAAAATTTCAGGTGGGTTGATTGACATAGTAACTATCATAGTCTATGGTATAGCCAGAATCAGAAGGAGGAGGTAACATATGCAGTCAATGACAACTATGGATTTGAGAAAGAACCTGGGGCAAATCCTTGATATGGTGGCGGAAAAGAACGAGTCCGTGACCATCTCCCGCGCCAACAAACCGCTGGCAGTAATTCTTTCCATTGCCGAATATGAGGAGAAGGTTCAGAAAAAAAACAGGGGGCAGAGACTTGAAACACTGTCCGGAGCCATGGATGACTGGCGTGAGCGTAACCGGTCGGTCACAAAGCAGGTGGATGCTGTGCAGGCGGTGCGAGAGAGCAGGGATTCCCGATGATAGTGCTTGATTCTTCTGTTGCACTGAAATGGATCTTTGCCGATGAAGACGGAGCGGAGCATGCAGAGCGTATCCGCAATGAGCATATCTCGGGTAAAAATGAAATTGCCGTTCCAAGTCTGTTTTTCTACGAAATTGCTAACGTTCTTGCCACCAAGGTCAAAATCTCCACAGATGAGGCGCTGGAAGCATTCGAGCTTATCAGCGCCTTTGAATTCAACGTTCACGAACTCGACGTTTCCGAATATATGGAGGCAATGACCCTCGCCATGAAACAGAAGGTCAGTGTCTATGATGCCTGCTATCATCTGCTCGCCAGCCGACTTGGCTGCCATTTTTTTACTGCCGACCGGAAGTTTTGGGAAAAGGTAAGGGGATTCGGAGTTGCTGAGTTGCAGGGAAGATAACACACTATTTTCCACCTCGAGGGCGGACTTCCATTCCTAAATCTGGTCTAACTTTACCCCCTCCACAAGCAACAAATAAATCCAAGCTATTGAAGTAGAATCATAATCCTGCCTAAAGGTTCGCGCAGTTGACGCGTTCGGACAGTCTTTTTTGCCCGACCGGTGTCGAACTGCCTGGTTGAAACTTCGTCTTTTTAACTTTGTCTCATGTCAAGGGCAGACCCTTCCGACATGTTCTCCTTTGTTTGGTGTGTTATACGCCAAAGCGTATGTTGCGGAATTATTTTCCAGTGCTGCTGTAAACCTGAAGAACGATAAACCGATCGTTTTCTTCTACGATTCTGAATGAAGTTTTTCCATCACCAGGCAAGATAATGCTCACCTCTTCAGTCGCTTCGGACTCCGGCTCTTCAGGAACCGGCTCAGTTTCGGCAATAGACGATGACTGTTCCTGCTGCTGTTCCAGCTCTTCTGTAACTGCCTCACCCTGATCCGGCTTCTTTTCCTCTTCAACCGGCGAAGATTCACGATCCTGAACAATCAGCGTCTGCAGCGGTTCAAACTGATATTCCACCGGAGTATCGAACTGTACTTTAAGACGATCGATACTCACCGATTGGGCCTGCTGCAGGCTTTGCGTTGCCCCACCCTGCGCTGAGGAAGTGTTGTCCCGACGCTGCCGTTCCTGTCGCTCTTTTATGTCTGCCGGAAGAGGAACAAGCCGTAGCGGATCAATCGCTTGGCAGATGGAGACTCTCACCACTGTCAGCAGTAATGTTAAAACAATCGCGTAGCGCATTGATGATCTCTCTGTTACATGAAACACAACCACCGGAAACCTTAAAATAAAAATGATTTCAGATGGTTGTGTCTGGGTCAGTTCAGGACTTATTTCTCACTGGCGAAGTAAATCGGGTATGCATGGCTCCGATCAGTGGTCGTACCGAAACAGAACATCTATTACCAAATACATTAAATCTGGATTGCCATACGGCTCATCTATCATAGTTGATTTCCGCGTTTCAACTTTAATTAATATAACTAATTTACCTTAACAATATATTATCATTGCAGGATTTCACTTCCTCGTAACTTTTTATCCCGCTTTGCTACATCCAGGAATATTCGGAGTATTCAGGGGAATATACACTCATGAAGAACTTTACCCAAGGGGTGGTGGTTACCTGTTTCAAGGGAGGTTCAACTCCAGCGTCCTCGATGAAATCCATCTGCTTGCCGCTGTGAGTTTACGTCGGATTAAATCAGGTGCGGGCTGCCATGGTGCCCTGTGCATGGGACTACCCATGGTCGAGTGCTGCTTATCACACGAACCGGCCAAAATCTGATCCGCTGGTAAAAGATCGCACACATTTACGGGTTGAAACAGACTGGGAAGAGTATCTTTCGGGCGGCATATCACTGGCACTTGGTCAACTGCGCATGGCAACGCAAACAGGCCGCCCTGCCGGAGATGATGCGTTTATCGCAAAGATGTCTGACCTGACCGGACGAAACTTGAGAAAAGTAAAGCCCGCCCTGCTGATAAAGCAATAATCTCTATTTTGTCCCTTGAATCTGAGACGCAAAAAAACCGGGCTTCATATCAACAAATGACATTTCGGCATCCCGCCTGTCTCAATGAAAACCTTGGCTTTCTCTCCTGCCCTCACGGGCAGTTCAGCTTTTCGCATATCACATGGCAAATATGATACCCCGCAGAAGCTACGGGGTATCATATCAGTAATTTAGATGTAATAATTAAAGCATTGACACAAAATATTCATCATAGCAGTTAAGAAGGTAGTCGAACGTCACTATTTTTCTTTGGTGAAATAATGCGGCGGATTGAGGCCGACAGAAGTGCGGAGTTCCATCCCGACCTTCCCGTCGGCGTCAACAGTCAGACTTGGCCTGGTCAACTGATTATTGAACGTGGTCGCAGCACTCCAGGTAACGCCAAGATCCGTACTCCGGTACATTTTTGTACTTTCGCCACCGTTAGCAGTCCAGTAGCTTGCAGCCGCCGTCAGCTTTTTTAACTTGTCAACAACAATACTCAAACGACCGGAAAACATATCGGTAGCAGGAGCGGTTGCAATTGTTTTTTTGCTCCATGATGACCCGCCATTGCTGCTCTTGAAAAAATTCAGGGTCGTCGAGTCTGATGCCCGTACCATGTATATGGTGTTTGTATCAAAAGTTGTAATGCTCCCCTGACCGTATGGCGTTGTCGGGGCGATGGCGACAACTGGAGTTGTCCAGCCGGTTGCGGTCTGCTTTATGTACTGGTATCCAGCTGCTCCGGGGGTTATCGAATAACCGGCGGCAACATGCACTTTTCCCTTACTGTCGATGGCGGTGGCGGGAATAGGTTCCCATCCGTTGGCATCATTCCAGGCAGGAAACGGCAGTGCAACCGGTTCATTGAAGGCAGAATCAAAGCGGCTTGCGGTTGTGTAATACAGCTTGTTGTCTGCCCCCTCGAAAACGACATGAATGGTTCCGGTTGAGTTGGCAAGGATTGAAACAACTTCTGGAAGAGATTTGGTCAGAGCAGAGCCGTTAATTCTCAGCGGAGCACTCCAGACGGTAAGATCGGAGGCATCGGCAGAAGAATAATAGATTCCGTCCGTCACGCCGTCATTTTGTTCCCAGGTCACATGAACGACTTTTTTCGTCGGGAATGCGGCATCGCCACTGATGGCAATGGCAACACCCTGACCAAGCGTGCCCGGCGCTGTTTTGGTGATGTCAATCGATCCCCCCCACGTCAAGCCGCCATCATTACTCTGGACAACCTTGATGGCGTCACGTCCCGCCCCGGTTGAGTCGGTTATGAATGCGGAATAATAGTTTGTCCCGTCTGTGACCAGGGATCTCCCGGCAGAGCGACAATTACCTTCGAAGATTTTTGTGGTTGATACCGTCATGCCCATAACCGGTGCTGTCGGAGCTGCTGTTGCGACAACCGGTATTGCCAGAATCAGGGAAACAGCGAGACTCTTTGCCAATGTTTTAAATTTTTCTTTCATTTCATTTACTCCTTACGTTCAGGTTGATGCTGCCGATGGCAGAAAATAATGAGGCAGGCATATCATAGTTGATTTCTGTATTTCAACTTTAATTAAAATAACTAATTTTCCTTAACAATATATTGTCATCTCAACTTTCGCAGTTGTATAAAACATTATAACATATCGATATCATTAATAGTATAGCGTATCAAAGTGTAGTAAAGTAGGTTTGTTCCCCAACAAATCGACTTACACACAAGGAGACGCTATGCAGCAGACTGTATCAGAAACTACCTCTGTTGAAAACCAGATCAACTTGTTCTTTCATAATCATTTACTCGGTAAACGCCCCGGTCGTGCCAACGTGTTGGCAACATGCCTGGTTAGTATCGGCTATGACGTTAAATTAGAGCGTGTTGTCGGGTTTTCCAAAGAGCAGATAGAATGCTTTGTGCAGCAGTTTATTGAGCTGCTACCACCGGTTTTCAGAGAACGATTACTACTTTTAGCCACTACAAACGGTAAAAAATAAAAAATATCAGAGTGTTACCGCAAAATTAGCAACTGCGAAAGTTGAGATCCTGACCATCCAAAAGCGGACAATTCATTTGCTACAAAACCGGACAAGTCTATTTGCTCTTGACACAGCAATCTTTATTATGGACTACGAGTCAACATTATTCCTCTGTCGGAAAATCGTGACTACCAATCACTTTCGAAAAATTGATGCAATGTTCGATATACCCATCCGAATCATCTGAAGGATTTGGAGGCCGCTTTACTCATGCCCAAGAGAGAGTCCAAGGGTAGAGTAGAGAACATCTTTCACCCTTCCCCTCATCAAACCGGACATGCAATTTTCCCGCGTCCTGCTTTCAGATGTTCTTCCAACCCACTGTTGTTTCTCCCGCGATGTCAAAATAGGGACATCCATGGTCCGCGACATACGGCTAAAAAAAACTGCTAAAAAAAACTTGACACACTGATTTTAATGTTGTAAACGCATAGCGCTCAACACTTAATGAGAAGATGATCGATAATGCTAAACCATCCGCGAGGATGGGACGGAAAGCCTACAGGGTCTCACCGAGACAGCCGGGATGACGAAATGTCCAAAAAGATATTCAGCCCCGGCTATTTTTTTGCCTGATCATCCCAGCTCAAACATTCGCAGTTCTCGATAATGCTAAACCATCCGCGAGGATGGGACGGAAAGCCTACAGGGTCTCACCGAGACAGCCGGGTTGCCGATAGATAATAGTCTCATATAATTGGCCCCGGCATCTTTTTGTCCGGACGTATCGTTCACCATCAGGCACCATTTCACTGAACAGAGGAGAGAAAAAATGTCAAACAAAATGACTCGAACAGTCAGAGCAGGTCTTGTCGGAGCACTGCTTTTCGGGGGAGCAGCAGTTGTACAGGCGGCCCAGTCCTTTGATCTGGCAAAAGATTTTGCCATCAAGAAAAACCCGAACGGTCCATGGAGTTATGGCTACTCTGCGACTCGCGGATCCGCTTTCAAGCTTTTCAACACAACATTCGATCAGATGATCTATGGCGGACACATGATTGCCTGGCAGCTGCCTTATGGCGATCCAACGTTTGCCGGGGCAGAACAGCCAATCGTCAAGGCTCTGGAAGCTATTGACCAACATTGGTCTGTCTTTACACCAACAGGTACGGTTACCATGCACCCCGGACCTGCCGGAGACAACAGCGTGATCCGCTGGACCGCTCCCGAAACAGCGACCTACAAAATCGACGGCGCATTTACCGGGCGCGATATCAACGGGACTACCACCGATGTTGCCGTACTCAGTGGCAACGTTCAGATATTCTCTGAAAATGTCTTCGGTTTTAATAACCCCTACCCGTTCACCGCTACCATGCCGGTGCATAAAGGCCAAACCGTCGATTTTACTGTCGGCTACGGCGGCAATGGCTATATATGCGATTCCACCGGCATTGCCGCAACAATCACCAAAATCAGCGGTAAAGTATGCCTTCCTCCGACAGGCCAGATCGCCTGGTGGCCGGGTGATGGTTCCGCTGCGGATATCACCGGGGGCAATAACGGCACGCCGAACGGCGTAAGCTACGCTGCCGGAGTTGCCGGTCAGGCGTTCAGCTTTAACGGCACCAGCAATGTGACCGTTCCGGACAGCGAACTTTTCACATTTGGCATCAAGCCGTTCACCATGGATCTCTGGGTAAACTTCAACGAGTTGCAGGGGCGTGATCCCTTTATCGCCCACGATGACGGCGGCGGTTACTACAATAAATGGATTTTCTGGTACGATGCGCTGGCAACCGATTATGGTCATAATACGGATGTTGCTGGTCCCGCGCTGCGCCTCCATGTCAACGGTGATGGCGGCAACGTTGACCCCATTTCCTATCCGTGGAACCCGACACCGGGCAAATGGTATCACGTGGCCCTTACCCGCAGCGGCAACGATTTTACCCTGTACATTGACGGTGCGGCGGTGAAAAAAACCAACGTATCGGTGTCATTGCCCAACCCGACGTCACCACTCACTATCGGCAGCGCCGAGGCATACAACCTGAATGGTCTTGTTGACGAAGTAGAAATGTACAATCGCGCCCTCAGCGCAAAAGAAATCAAATCACTCTATCTGGATGGTAAAAACGGCAGATGCAAAAAATAACAGTCAGTGCCTGAGAGCACGACAATAAACCCACAAGGAGAATTACATGAAAAAGAGTCGTTCCGCCGTATCCCGTATGCTTCTCGTAGCACTGTTCGTTCTGGTAGTGGCAGCGGGCAATGTCCTTGCCTCTGAGATGTTTTTTGAGAGCTTCAATGCAGCCGGTGTTGATAACGGCCCGACAGTGGACACCATCTTTACCCTTACCAAACCAACTGCAATTTCCTCGATTGTTAACTACCACTGGAATTATTCCCAAGGTCAGGACCCGAATCTTGTTGCCGGCTGGATCGGCATCGAGCAGATCGTAGCGGGAGCTGCAAATGTGGAAATGGGCAAATGGCCGGCAGTCGGCAGAGTCGGTGCTTATGGCATGACCAATGTTCTGTGGGTGGCAACTGCCAACGTGCTTCTCGGACCGGGAACCTACAAAGTAACCGATTCAAATCCTGAAACCTGGTCATATGCAGCTTACAGTTACGCTCCTTATGGGTGGCCTGACGGCGCAAACTGGGAAATCAATAAAGGCTTCAGCCAAATCTTCTCCGCTGCCTCGGCGACAGCAACCGTACCGGCAAATGGTGCAACTGCAGTATCAACAAGGCAGCCGCTGACAGTAAACTTCAGCGAAAACGTGGTACAAGGTCCGGCCTGGGACAAAATTACCGCTACGTATCTTAATTACTCCGGAACAAAACCGGTCGTTACCACGATACCGCTGAGCAAAAGTCTCAGGAACAATGTGCTGAAACTTACTCCCAAAACTCCATTCAAGGGGCATGCTCTGATAACTGTTACAATACCGGCCGGTAGCGTTGTTGATCTTGGTGGTACTTCCAGTAGTGGAGCCCTCGATCCAGCCCCTTCAAAGGCATACCAGTACACGTTCACCACAGCACCGTAGTACACTGGAATATTTAAATCTAACCCCCCTCAGTCCCCCCTTACCTAAGGGGGGAAGCTTTGAAGTCTCCCCTTAGATAAGGGGAGATTTAGAGGGGTTAATTGCGGAAATGCACGAATTTATAAGTGTTACACGGCAGTAGGTATGAGCAGATAAAAAGCGAGACCGTTTTCCCGGGGCCGCTCCGGGATGCCCGCGGGCAATGCCTGTTTCTGGCAGCTGATAGCAATGGCATAAGAAGTTCGCGGGAAATAAGAACGAATCATGTGTGTGCAAAAAGAGCCAAGTTCTCCACAGAGCTTGGCTCTTTTGCGGTGCATACTGTGGCGGCAGTGAAAACATCCATTTACGAGAGAAAAGAAACTGATGCAACGCGGATTATCGTGTAGCTTGCTGCGAGGTAGTTTATTTCCAGCTGCGCAATAGCGAGAGCGGGGTACACAAAAACGCGCACCCCGCTACCTACAGATCCCCGGTCATCTCCTGCAGCAGGTAGAGTTTGGGGTTGACCGTGCGGACGCACTCTACGAGCTCCCGCAGCTTTTCCTCATCAAGCCCGCACTCCTCATCAACCCCTTGAAACCAGGGGAATCCTTTGGGGAGGGGTGTCAGAGTGCCATCGCGGAGTAGCAGCACATCCACCATGTCGTTTACCCGCCCCTGCGCTTCCCACGGATCGCGATAATTAAACTGGCGGGCTATGACGCTCATCCCCATGCCGTTCGGGAAAAGTGCTTTGACTTCAAAGGAAAATTCCCGCGGGGCACTATAACTGTCACTTCGTCCGGAGCGGACCATCACCTCTGCTCCGGCTTCCTGCAGTATTTTCCCGACCGACTCTGCGGTCATGGCACTGTATGTCTCCATAGTTATTTCTCCATGCGTAATGCGACGCCCCAGGGAGCCGGCTTTTCGCCAGCGGCGGTCAGCACCCAGAGGGTTGGAAACTCCATTGCCTCCGGTGTCGGCCCGATTCCGTCGGTAAGGTATATTACTGCCGCCGGGAGCGGCTGCATAGTTTTAGCGTAGGCGAATACCGGCCTGAGATCGGTGAATCCGCCACCGTCGTAGCGCTCGACAACCGCGGGTGTGCCGCTGAACGATTGTATTTTCTGGATGCGGCTGTTGGCGTACAGCACGGTGATTGCGGCATCGCGACCCTGGGCGATGTGGAGCAGCTCCCGGGCAAATGATTCCCGCAGCTCGACTGAATTGGTCGAATCACTGACATCAATTCCTACCAGCAGGTTGAGGCGTCGCCGCTTTCTGATTCCCGGTGTTGTGTGTTCAAAACGGCGATGTTCGCGCATCCAGGAGCTTCTCCGTCCGGTGCGGCCGGCGGTGGCAATGAATTGACGGAGAATCTGGCGCCAGGGGAGGGGAGAGGGGCGCAGCAGCGCGTCCACAACGCTCCGGAGTTCTGCCGGAGTTTCTCCATCGCTCCCCCGCAGGCTCTCCCGGGTAATCGCCCGAATGGTCTCCTCCGCCAGTGCCAGCGGCGTGCTGTCGGCATCGTGCCACTGTTCGTGACTGTCAAGTGTCGTCGCCGTATCGCTGCCGCGTCCCTCACCCGCTGCCCCGCGCTCCGACTGTTCCGCATCGCCAAATCCGCCGCCGTCAAGATTGCCAGTATCAAAGGGGCGGACAAGCTGCTGATAATATTCTTCGGCTGCCAGTCCTTCGGCACAGGCGAAATGCTCAGGGAGGAGCGCGCCGGGAGGAAGAGCGGCGATGCCCGGATTGATCGCCAGATCACAGGAAATATCCCAGTCATGCTGGTTACGACCTTTGCGGCGGAGCGGATGGAGGTGCAGCAGATGTTTGACGAGGTGCTCGAGCAGTGCCTGCTGCTGTGGTGGAGTCAGGATGGCAAACGGGGTGGGATCAACCGTCAGGACAGGGATGCCGTTACGCAGCGTTACCCCGGCCTCTTTGCCCTGCAGCGGGCATAGTTCACGGCGGAGATTAAGAATGAAATGCCCATAGAACGGGCGTTCCCGCAGCAGGCGCACGACGGCGTTTTCAAGCGGGCTGCCGTTCATGCCTCGCGGGAAATGGTCTGGATGGCGTCGAAAATAACAGTATCGTACCGGTCTTTGGCAATGCCGAGGGCGACCTCGGGGATTTTGAGCAGCGACTTGACGAAGCCGAAGCGGAGATCGCGCGGCAGTACGGCGATGTAGGCAACCAGATTGGCTTCCTGCTCATCGCTGAGTATCGGCGCTGCCTGCAGCGTTGCGACAAGATCGTTGATTGTCGCTGCCTGGACATCATCACGCTGTTGTTCGGCCTGCCCGGCAACGAGCGGCCAGTCGTTGAGAATCTGGGCAGCAGCAAGAGGCCGCCCCTTACTGTCAGCCAGCCAGCGCATAAAAGTGATGGCGGCCTCTGTGCCGATAATGCCGGCGTAGACCTCCATTTCGAGCTCGCCGGGAAAGCGGCACTGCTGGCGCAGGATGCTGACCATTTCCCAGCCGCGCTCGGTCGGTTCAACCTGCAGCTCCATCGGCGCCCCCTGACGGGCCAGCATCCCGGAGTTGCCCGCCAGGAACCGGCGCACGTCACCGGATAGTTCCCGCCGTGCGGCATATGTGGCCCAGCATTGATAATCGGTCTCAACGAACAGCATCACCATACGGTCGATCAGAGCGCGGTCGAGCGTCGCCACCTGATACGTGCCGTCCGGGGGATTGATGCTGACCACAACCTTATGGCGTTTGGAAAGGTGATGGGTATGGAGCGAGCGGGACAACCCCTCGGCGGGCGGCTCCACAAATTGAAAGATCGCCTGCAGGGTATCCTCCTGCTGCGCCCGGTTCAGCTCATCGCAGTGCACCACGGTCGGCGCGGCATCATCGCCCGGCCACCACGACGGCCGTGACCAGCGCATGACCTCGCCATCGCGAAAGGGGATGCCGACCAGATCGCCCACCTCCATCTGCCCGAGGCGAAGTGACACATACTGTCGTTCGATCTCCCGGCACGCCTGAATAATGCCGGCACTCTTGCCGACGCCGCGATGACCGACCACGCACGGGGTCAGGTCGGTTTTGGTGATGATTTCCTTGATGACGACTTTCATCTGTTCGATGTTCATTATGGCTCTCCGGCGGGGAAATTCTTCTTGAGAGTGATACATGTGCTGCTGCTTGTTAATGCAAATCCCCCTAAATCACCCTTTCTGAAGGGGGACTTTTAAAAGCTCCACCCTTAGTAAAGGGAGGTTTAGAAGGTTTTGTTTTTATTTTGCCGTTACCCCACTTTTCAATAATCCCCCGGATGCTTTGAAACAACCATATGGTAACAAACCGACACTCTTTACATTTCAAGGCTCTTGCTGACTTTTTCAATAATTGATTTTAGTGAGCCTTTGAGTTACCAGAAAGAAATGACTCCTTGAGCATACACATTACAAGGAATGTATCCCCACCAACGCTGCCAATTTTCTCCACGGAACAATAGAAATATTCCCGTTGGCAAACGACGTAGTGCCTCCATACACCAACAGAGCCGGTCGATCCGGAATTCCTGACAGTTCGCACCACTTGCGTAAAGATGTCATAAAATCTGAAGCAACTGTCTGGCCGGACTTTATCTCAACGGGCGTTAAATTGCCGCCATCTTCAAGCAATAGATCGATCTCCAGTCCTTTGCTATCCCGCCAGAAATAGATGTCCGCCTGTCTTCCCTCATTTAACCTACTCTTTAGAAACTCTGTTACCACCAGATTTTCAAATAAAGCTCCCCGCTGGGCGTGGAAGCTCAATTGTTCCTCCGTCCGAATACCCAGCAACCAGGCGGCTATCCCGGTATCAATGAAATAAAGCTTCGGAGCCTTAACCATACGCTTGTTATAGTTGTTGAAATGCGGACGCAGTAAAAACACAATGTAGCTTGCTTCAAGCACCGAAATCCAGGCCGCTGCCGTGTTATGCGTGATGCCGCAGTCTGAGGCAAGAGAAGAGAGATTAAGTAATTGACCTGTGCGCGCCGCGCACATCCTGATGAATCGCTGAAAGGCGGAAAGGTCGCGGACGTTAATAAGTTGGCGGACATCCCGTTCAATATAGGTATTAATGTATGCGGGAAACCAGTCCATTGGGCTGAGGTCACGATCATAGAGGGGTGGGTACATTCCTGACGACATTACCTGGTTGACGCTTTCCGGGAGCTTGTTGCCCCTTTCCAGTTCATCCATGGCAAAGGGGAGCAATTGGATCATACCTACTCTACCGGCCAGAGACTGTGTTATTCCAGACATGAGACCGAACTGCTGTGAGCCGGTCAGAATATACTTCCCTGGAACCGGGTGGGCATCAACAAAATTTTGTAGATAGGAAAAAATGTGCGGGGAGCGCTGAACCTCGTCGAGGATCAGGCCGTCAGGGTAATTGGAGAGGAGTCCACGTGGATCACTTTCTGCCAGCAACCGTGTATCAGGATCTTCCAGAGTCAGATACGGTTTATCGGGGAAGGCACTTCTTGCAAGGGTTGTTTTGCCTGACTGCCGAGGGCCGGTAATCGCAATAACCGGGAATCCTTTGGCAAGACGCATAATAGTGTCATGAGCGGTACGCTTGATCATAGCCGGATTCTATCAGCGTTGCACAATTTGTCAATTGAATTTACAAACTGTGCAACCGCCTCCTGAAGCTTATCGGAGGACGAATCGAAATGCTCTTTCCAAAACATGTCCCGACCCATTATTTAAACATCACCACTCTCCCCAATCTGATTCAAAAAATTTGCCGGAGTGATTATTTTTGTTTGCTGGAAAAACTGAAGAACCAGCAGATCTTTGTCACCGGTAATAAGCCACGAAGCCTGGCCATTCGCAGCAACAGCGAGGAATTTATCATCATGCGGGTCACGACAGGTGCCTTTGATTCCATTTACAATTTCAATGACCTCAAAGTAGGGAAGGATTTCTGCTGTTACGATTGTTCGCAGTTCACCGGGAGTGAGAGAAAATTTGGGATACTCAAGAACACGCTGTAACTCGTCAAAAGTTTCTCTGGAAACAAGCGGAATAATGGTTTTGGTTTTCCAAAGGGTGCGCAGGCGCTCAAGACGTCCACCGAACAGAAAGCAGGAAACAAGGACGTTCGTATCGATAACTACCAGCGAAGGAGCTAGTTTCTTGCCCATTGTATCGCCTCGGTCACATCATTTTCGACAATCCCAAGACGTTCCATTTTTTTCCGTATTTTTTCCAGTGACGGGTCTATCGGCACTATTTTTACCGGCGTGAGGATAATCCGGTTATTATCGACACTGGCATCAAACAGATCAATACCTGGAAAGTTCCCGACAACTTCTTTTGGCAGGGTCAACTGGTTCTTAGATGTTTTTCGTGCAAGCATATTCCTTACCTCCTTACTTACAGCTTATCTCATTTCATTATTGGCTTCAATTCAAATTTCACACATACCGGAGCGGATCGCTCAACCCCGCTTCAGCAAAACCCTTCAGGCGCAGGCGACAGGAATCACACCTTCCGCAGGAAAACCCTTCTTCGGTCGGATCGTAACAGGAATGAGTCAAGGCATAATCAACACCAAGCGCCACCCCGCGCCGGATGATATCTGCCTTGCTCAGGTTGATCAGCGGTGCGTGAATTTTCAGTGGCACAGCACCTTCGACGCCAGCCCTGGTGGCCAGATTGGCCATTTTCTCATACGCTTCTATGTATTCCGGGCGACAGTCCGGATAACCGGAATAATCGAGGGCGTTGACACCGATATAGATATCCGATGCCCCCAGAACCTCGGCCCAGCCGAGGGCAAACGAGAGAAAAATGGTGTTACGCGCCGGTACGTATGTTACCGGAATATCATCGCCGACCCCCTCTTTCGGCACGTCAATATCCGCCGTCAGGGCACTCCCCCCCATCAGGCGCAGATCAAATTCAACCACCAGATGTTCCTCCGCTCCAATTCGTTTGGCGTTCTGCCGTGCGACTGACAGTTCAACGCTGTGGCGCTGCCCGTAGGAAAAACTGATGGCATAAGGGATAAAACCGTCTGCTCTGGCGATTGCCATGCAGGTGGTGGAATCAAGGCCGCTGCTGTATAGTACTACCGCTTTTCGTTGCATGAGAGGTGTCTCCCTGGTTTTTAGAATGCATCACACGGTGCGTATCCTATGTATCACAATTGACAGCGCAAATACATAGTTCGTAACTTTTTTATTAGTAAAGTGACTACTAATATGCTAATAATGTGGTTACCAGGTAGAGGGGGTTATTATGCTTTCAGTGGGAATCAAGGAGTTAAAGACCAGGTTGAGCAGTTATATTGATTCGGTCGAGCAGGGCGAGGAGGTTGTTGTCACTGAACGTGGTCGTGAAGTTGCGCTCATTATTCCTATTACTCCTGAAAGGCGTGCCTTGGCTGGTCTTGTCAGGGAGGGGAGGGCTCGTTATGGAAGCGGTAAGCCAAGGGGTGTTTCAGGAATCGAACTGATAGGAAAACCACTTTCAGAGACTGTGCTTGAGGAACGCCAGTGATTCTGTATCTGGATACCAGCAGCCTTGTAAAGCTGTATGTGCCGGAGCCGGATGCGGATATGATAAAAACTCTGGTTGCGGAAGCAGCATCAGTAGTAACAAGCCGTATCACTTGTCCGGAGTTTTATTCAGCGGCAACGCGACGCCTGAACAGTAAGGAAATTACCAGAAAAAATTACGAGCTTCTCTGTGCTGCCTTTTCTGCTGACTGGCAGCAGATGTATGCGCTTGATTTTGATGAAATTGAAGCGGGCAAGCTGGTTTGTAAGCATGGACTGCGCGGAGCCGACGCCATTCATCTTGCGTCGGCAACGCAACTGGTTCGTTGTGACGCTTCGCTGGATATAGTTTTTTCCTCTGCTGACCGGAAGTTGAATGAGGCTGCAGAAAAAGAAGGGTTTACGCTTGAAGTCGGCCAACGCCTTTAAATAGTGCCGGTAAACAGTAGTTTGTCCTTCTGAAAGTCTGAATGTCTGGATTATGAATTGCAATTCTACGCATATTGAGTACAATACCTCCACTTTTCTCATGGGTCTCCGCCGGGGAAAATAATCATCCTAACGATGAGGTCTGCCGGATTGCAGGCCTTTTTCAATTGAGGCGATATGCGACTGAAAGAAGAACAGATCCGCGGACTGGCGGAAAAAGTTTACAGCGATCTGGTGGCTGAAAACCTGATAACGCCGCGGGGCGAACGGGGGGCTGTTGTTGCCGGGATTGCCGGTGCCATTGCCAAAAACTTTGCCGCCGAGCAGAAGCTGGAGCGCGATGCGGAGAAATTGCTCGATGAAACGCTTGATGCCATGGGGAGCGGCGCCGCCCAGATTGACCGCCGCCGCATGCTGAAGATGGTCAAGGATAAGCTGGCGAAAGAGCGCAAGATAGTTCTTTAAGGAGCTGACATGTCATTATCAGAAGACCGTATTTCCACAATGGCCCATGAAATAATCAGCTGCATCTGGCGGGATGATCTTGCAGATGTGTCTGATGACAGCAGGGCGCTGCGACGGGTCAAACAGTCACTGGAAGCTTTTTTCGGTGCCGTGGATGAGATTGAGGAAGCGGTCAAGGCGAAACTCCGCAACAAGGCTCCCGGCAGCCGGGATTATGACGTCCTCTATCAAAAATTCTACCATGATGAAATGGCCCGGAGAAAGCTGTAGGGGCGCACCGATGTGCGCCCTGTTGTGGCGGATGACAAAACCAATAGTGCCGATTATTCCGGCAGGGCGCGAGCGCTGCGCCCCTACGGATTATTTTTAGACTTTACGGCCATGGGCACATGCTCACGGCCCTTTTCACAAAAAGGTGGAACATAATGGTGCAAAACATCAGGCCGATTTTTCTGGCCTGTATCAGTGTCATCTTTTTAACCTTCCCGGCTCTTGCACTGCCTGCTGATGACTATTTGAGTCGCGCAGCAGAACAGTATCGGGAAAAAGATTTCGGAGACGCCTATACGCTGGCCGGAAAATCCGCCGATTTGACACAGCGCTCATTTCTGCGCGGCATGGCTGCCCTTCGCCTGGACAAATTTGAAGAGGCGGTGACTTTTCTGGCTGAAGCAGAACAGAAATTGCCGCTGGTAGCCGATTATGCCGCTTTTTATCAGGCGGAGGCGCTCTTTAAATTGAAACGGTACCCTGCGGCTTCTGCGAAAGCGGCTGCCATCCCATCGGCCTTTCCCGCATCAAAACTGATCCGCCGGGCAGAAAAACTGGGCGCCGATATTCTCTACGAAGCGGGCGATTACAAGGGTGCCCTCAAGGCATACCAGTTATACATCGAGAAATATGCTTCGGGCGGTGATGCTGTTGATGCGAGCTTCTCCTCGGCACGATGTCGGGAAGAGCTCGCTGACCTCAGCGGTGCGCTGTCGGTCTACCGGAGTATCTGGCTTAATAATCCTGCGTCACCTCTTGCGGCAAAGTCGCAGGAGCGCCTTAAGCTACTGGAGAAAGGGTCACTCAAGGTTGCTCCTTATTCGGCTGAAGAACTTTTGAAGCGCGCTTCCACGCTCTATGCCCAGAATGAGTTCACCGCCTCCCTGAAAACCCTGGAAATGATCACGGCGGAGGCTCAGCCTTTGGCCGTTGCCAACCGGATCGATCTTCGCACCGGCATGGCCCGCTATCGACTGCGCCAGTATAAGCAGGCTGAAAAAGAGTTTGCCAAAGCGACCGCCAGTCCTCTCACCGGAACACGCTCGGAAGCCCGTTTCTGGCTGGCCAAGTCGCTTGATCGTCAGGAGCTGAAAGAGCGCGCTCTGGCGATGTATCTGGAATTGGCCGGCGAAGGGAAAAAGCAGGAATTTGCTGACGATGCCCTGATTGAGGCGGCCGAATTACAGCGCGGCCTCGGACAGTATGGTGAAGCGGTCCGGCTGTACGATCAGGCGCTCAAAGTCTCTTCTGAATCAAAAACGATTGCCCGGCTGACCTGGGATTCGGGGTGGTGCCGCTATCTGGGGGGTGAATATCCGGCGGCGGCGGAGATTTTCAAGAGACTGTTAAACGACGAAACACAGCGTGAAAAGGCGCTGTACTGGCTCGCCCGGGCCTTGGACAAGAAGGGTGAAGCGGCGGCGGCAGCTCCCTATTTCCGTACTCTGCTGGAAGAATTCCCTGCCGGTTTCTATGCCACCTGGTATCGAGATCAAAAAGGGCTCAAAGACAATCGTGAAGCGCTCGGCGGTCGTGATGTTCTCGCGGAACTCCCGTTCCTGGCCGGATTTGACAAACCGCGCCTGCTGGCATCACTCGGTCTGCTTGAAGAAGCCCGCTCAGAGGCAGCCGCCATCCGGAAAAAAACCGGTGAAAAAAAAGGGCAATTCCCGGCACTTGCCCGGTTGTTACTCGAAATGCATGACTATGGCTCGGCAATTGCGCTGTTTATGCAGAACCGCCCGGTTGCCTGGGAAAAGGGGACACTGCCTCTCTGGACGGCCGGTTATCCCTTGGCCTATACAGAGCTTGTCAGTCAACACGCCCGTCTGAATGGGCTTTCAGAGGGGATGGTGTATGCCCTGATCCGTGCTGAAAGCGGCTTTGCCCCGGCAATAAAATCGAGCGCCGGAGCGATCGGCCTGATGCAGATGATGCCTGCCACCGCAAAGATGACTGCGCGTGAAAAAGGGGAATTCAATCCGCAACAGCTGATTGTCCCCGAGTACAATATCCGTCTCGGTACGAAGCACCTCCGTGACCTGATGAAAGAGTACAATGGCGATGTGGTTTCAGTGGCTGCGGCATATAATGCCGGCTCGGCGGCGCTGGAGCGATGGAAGAAAAAATACCGGGGGCTGAATATGGATGAGTTTATTGAGAATATTCCCTATGAAGAAACCCGTAATTATGTGAAAAAGGTGTACGCCTCTGCGGCCACCTATCGCCAGTTGTACGGGTTGAAATAACAGGCAGCAACTCCACCAGGCGAAAGGCACGAACTGATGGCAGAGCAGACACCCATGATGCGGCAATATCTTGAGATCAAGTCGGGCTACCCGGACGCGATCCTGTTTTTCCGCATGGGGGATTTCTATGAAATGTTCCTCGATGACGCGCTGCTGGCTTCCAGGGTTCTTGATATTGCCCTGACATCGCGCAATAAAGGGAGCGGTGACGAAATTCCCTTCTGCGGCGTCCCGTACCACTCTGTTGCTCCCTATATTGCCAAACTGATTGAAACCGGCCACAAGGTGGCAATCTGTGAGCAGGTCGAAGATCCAAAGCAGGCCAAAGGCATTGTTCGGCGCGAGGTTGTCAGGGTCGTTACCCCCGGTCTTCTGATCGAGTCGGAGAGCCTCGTCCCGGATGAAAACAATTATCTGCTGGCACTCTGCGAAATTTCCGGCGGCAGCTGGGGGTGTGCCTGGCTGGATGTCTCCACCGGCGAATTCCGCGCAACCGAGCAGGCTGGTGCGGCGGCCGCCCTGGCAGAAGCGGTCGGGATCAACCCGCGTGAGATTCTGCTCTCCGATTCCCTTGATCGTGATGGTCTTCCGGCAGATCTCCGCGCTTTCCTGAGCGAGCGGATTATCTCCCGGGCTCCCGGCTGGATCTATGATCGTGACTATGCGACCAAACTTCTTTGCGATCACTTTGGAGCAGTATCTGTTGAGGCGCTCGGACTTGACGGGGCTCCGGCGGCGCTGCTGGCCGCTGCTGCCGCACTCTATTATCTGCGTGAAAACCGCAAGGCGGCGCTGCCGCATATCCGGGATATTATCGTCTCCCGGCGCAGTCAGCATCTCGCGCTTGACCCGGCCACCCGCCGCAACCTGGAGATCACCGCCAGTATGGCGGAAGGGAAACGGACCGGCTCACTGCTCGGCTGTCTTGACCGCACCGGCACGGCTATGGGTGCCCGACGTTTGAAGCAGTGGCTCAGCTATCCGTTGATTGAGCTTGCGCCGATCAGGCAGCGGCTTGATGCCGTCGCAGAGCTGCTGGAACTGCCGGACGTGCGGGAAAAGCTTGCCGCGCGCCTGAAACATGTTGCCGATCTGGAACGGCTGAACGGCCGCATCGGCATGGCCAGTGCCGGCGGCCGTGACCTGCGGGCACTGCATGATTCACTGGTTCATCTGCCGGCGTTGCTGGAACTGCTCGCGGGCACGGAGAGCTCACTGCTGCAGTCGCTGCTGGTGGCTCTTGATCCTCTTGATGATATCTGCCGCCTGGTAGAGCGCGGTATTATCGAAAACCCGCCATTTTCACTGCGTGAGGGGGGAATCATTGCGCCCGGATACCATGCCGAGCTTGACGAGCTGCGCGCCATCAGCAGTGAAGGGAAGGGTTTTATTGCCCGCCTTGAAGCTCAGGAGCGGGCCCGCACCGGCATCTCAACCCTCAAAATCCGTTACAACCGGGTCTTCGGCTACTCTATCGAGATCACCAAAAGCAATCTTGCCGCGGTTCCGGCTGATTACGTCCGGCGCCAGACGCTTGCCAATGCCGAACGCTACATCACTGAGGAGTTGAAGAACTACGAAGAGAAGGTATTGGGAGCTGAAGAGCGGATCTGCACGCTCGAATTCACGCTGTTTCAGGAAATTCGCGAACTGGTGGCCGGTCAGGCTGAGCGGATCTCCCGGACTGCCGATTGCGTCGCGATTCTCGATGTATTGATTTCTCTGGCAACGGTTGCCGGCGAGCGCAATTACTGCAAGCCGCTTGTTGATAATTCGGCTGTCATCGACATCCGCGACGGTCGCCATCCGGTGATCGAAGCGATGAAGCTCGGTGAACGCTTCGTGCCGAACGATACGCTGCTGGATGCTGAAACGAATCAGCTGTTGATGATCACCGGCCCGAATATGGCGGGTAAATCAACCTATATGCGACAGGTGGCGCTGATCACCCTGATGGCTCAGGCGGGCAGTTTTGTTCCGGCCTCTGAGGCGCACATCGGCATTGCCGACCGCATTTTCACCCGGGTCGGTGCGGGCGACAACCTGGCTCGCGGCCAGTCGACCTTCATGCTGGAGATGATGGAGGCGGCCGGAATTCTTCGTAATGCCACCCCGCAGAGCCTGATAATTATGGACGAAATCGGTCGCGGCACCTCGACCTTTGACGGTGTTTCCATCGCCTGGGCCGTTGCGGAGTATATCCACGACACCCCCACCTGTCGCAGTCGGACGCTCTTTGCCACTCACTACCATGAGTTGACGGAACTGGCTGTGACCCGTGAGCGGATCAAAAACTTCACCGTGGCGGTGCGGGAGTGGAATGACCAGATTATTTTTCTACGTACGATCATCCCCGGCGGCGCGTCCCATTCTTACGGGATTCAGGTGGCCCGTCTCGCCGGCATGCCGTCTGATGTCATTGAGCGTGCCAAGGAAGTTCTGCGCAATCTTGAAAACGGTGAGTTTGAGGAAGGCGCCCCACGCCTGGCCAAGAGCAGCAGGAAGCCGCAACGTGAGCCGTCACCCCAGTTTTCACTGTTTGAAACCAGCGAAGATCTGTTGCGTCAGAGGCTGAAAAAGCTTTCTATCGCCACCCTGACCCCTCTTGAAGCACTTAACCTGTTGGATGAATTGAAACGGATGGTCTGACTCACTACAGCAGCATTCCCGGAAAAAGGTGCCATGCAGAATATCGACTTTGACAATATTCCCCTCTTGAAAAACCTTAACCGCCTTGAACGTGCCGGTCTGGTGCCCCGTCTGGTCCGGGAAGAACGAAGCATCGGTGAAATCATCGTCAATCAGGGGGATCGTGGAGAAGCCCTCTATATCGTACTGGCCGGAACGGTTGGTGTCAGCAGGTTCGATTCCTGCAGGGAAAAACAGGCTGTCGCAACACTAGGCCCGGGCGAATGTTTTGGTGAAATGTCACTGCTTGCCGGTTTACCGCGTTCTGCCAGCGTGGAGGCAAAGACAGCGGTGTCATTGTTGCGACTCTCACGAAATAACTTTGAAAAGCTTCTCCAGAGTAATCCTACTGTGAGTTATCATCTGGCCACTCTTCTGGCACGGCGATTCGGTGAAGACCCTACCGGGTCAGAAAACGGTGCAGATACAAGCAAAAACCACATACCGGATCTGACCATTGAAGCGGCTCATCATCCCGGTTCGCTGATATCAAAAGGTGGTGTGGCGATTCGCGGGCTATTTGCCAACAGCGCTGTCATATCACTGCTGGGCACTCTTCTCATCTGCGCCTTTTCGTATACCCTGCTTTCACATCAGGGGCTCAGCAAAGCCCATGCAGTTCTGACTACCCTGCTGTTCGGGGCGACCATTCTCTGGAGTCTGGACGTCTTCTCCTATCACGTTGTTACCATCGCGCTGCCGCTGATTGCCGTTCTCTTCGGCGTTGCCGCTCCGGAAAAAGCATTTTCCGGTTTTTCGTCGCCGTCATGGTTTCTGGTGCTGGGGGTCTTTGCCATTACAGCGGCCATCTCCCGCACCGGTCTTATGTACCGCCTGGTGCTGCTCATTGTCCGGCGTTTTCCGCCACATTATGGCATGCAGACGTTTGCTCTGGCACTTTCCGGGCTGCTCCTGACGCCGGTTATCCCATCGTCAAACGGCCGGGCCGCGCTTGCCGGGCCGCTTGCGGCGACCATCTGTGAAACACTGCGCTTCCGCAAGGGGAGCCGCGGAGCCATAGGAATTTCCCTCTCCTGCCTGCTCGGCTTCGGCCATATGTCATTTATGTTCATGAATGGCACCGCAACCTGTTTTCTCGCGCTTGGCCTCCTCCCTCCAGATGTTATCAGCAGGGTCACCTGGACTTCCTGGCTGGTGAGTTCGCTCCCGCTTGCCCTTGCCTATTTCCTGATCAGTTTCGTCATGATCATGTTTCTCTATCGCCCGAAGCTAGAGAGACAAAATCGTGCGCAGGTTATCACCGCCCAACTGAAAGCTCTGGGGCCGATGACCCGTCAGGAAAAGGTGTCACTGGTAACCGTTGTCGTGTCACTCGTCGCCTTTGCCAGTCAGTCGCTGCACCAGATCAACGGTGCCTGGATTGCCATGTTGAGTTTTCTGATCCTTTTTGCCAGCGGGGTGCTGAATGAAAAATCAGTCCGTACTGACATTGACTGGAATTTTCTGATCTCATTCGGCGCTCTGGTAGGTTTCGGTGCGCTTATATCCACCAGCGGCCTCACCGATGTCGCTGCCGCAAAGATCCGCCCCTGGCTGCTCGGAGCTTCCGGCTCACCATTTTTTTTTCTACCCGTGGTCTCTCTTGCCACTCAGCTGATCCGCTTTGCGCTGCCGCTGCCGGCAGCACTGCTGGTCGGTATCCTCTCAATTGTTCCGCTCAGCTCAACCATTGGTATTCACCCTTTTGTTATCGCCCTGGTGCTGCTGGTTTCGGTTAATCCCTGGATCGTTCCGTATCAGAACAGTATCTATCTCAATATGCTGGAAAGTACCGAAGGGAAGCTCTTCACCCATAAGCAGGCGCGCCCGCTTGCTTATATGCAGGCAGGTGCGGTACTGCTGGCGATCATCAGCGCGATTCCGTGGTGGCGATTCATCGGGATGATCCGCTGAACAGGGTGGCTGAGATGATTGATGATGACTTTATTTGGAAGTATGGTACATTCAAGCCCATTCTATAGCTTACCTGGACTGCCTGGGAGGGTGCGTGAAAAAGATTGCCTTTGTTTTGTGCATATTGTTGGTTGGTGTTAGTCTTGGCTGGGCAAGCGGCATGAAGAAGAAAAAGCTGCAGCCTTACGAGTATGGAAGCGTTTCAATAAACAGTTTCTCCCAGCAGGCAGGGATGCCGCCGGTACTGTTTGATCACTGGTCGCACCGCCAGTATGCGACGTGCAGACTGTGTCATGTTGATATCGGTTTTGGCATGACCGCCGGCTCGACAAAGATTCGGGCGGTCGATAACATGAAAGGCTATTACTGCGGCACATGCCATAACGGCAAGCAGAGCGCCGTTTTTAAAAAGAAGGTATTTGAGTCGTGTGCCAAGGAGTATAACAGAGACGAATACAAGCGCTGCACTATCTGCCATGTTCTCGAAAGGAGCAGCGCCAGAGAAGATGACTTTGAGCGCTTCGCAGAAAAGATGCCCAAAGATCGACTCGGTAACGGTATAAACTGGGAAAAGGCAGAGGCACAGGGATTGGTAGCGCCTGTCGACCAACTGGAAGGTGTTTCGGCTGTAAAACAGAAGCTTAAAGTGCAGCCGGACTTTTCACTCAAGGCGAAGGTTGACGGGATGCCGGACATCATCTTCTCTCACAAAAAACATACGGTCTGGAATGGCTGTGAAGTCTGTCATCCGGATATCTTTGTCGGTATTAAAAAGGGGGCGACGAAATATTCCATGGTTGAGATCTTTGAAGGAAAATACTGTGGTGTATGCCATGACAAGGTCGCATTCCCGCAATCAGACTGCACGCGCTGCCATAGCAAGCAACCGTAGGAGCTGATATGAAAAGAAAGCCGGGCATGGTTTATTCTCTCAGCATCCTGATTGTCGCTCTGTTGCTCTCTGCTGCACCGCGGCGTGGAGTCTGCGCTGATCCTCCCTGGCGGATTGAGTTTGATGAAACATGTGCGAATACTGCTTCGGCCATGGATTTTTCTCAGGCGCAACTTCAGACGCTGATCACAAGATGCGAAAAACTGCAAAAAGCCGTGGAACAACTGGATGAATCAACGCGAAAAGTGTTCCTGAAAAGAGTGCTTATGTGCAAAAACCTGTATCAATTTGTACTTGATACAAAAAAAAGAGCCGTTGAGGGCGCGGCACAATGAAAGACTATCGGTTCGGGAAAAACGGCATTATGGCGCTGTCGCTTGTGATAACGGTATTAGTGCGGGTTTGCTTCAGCCACGCTGCTGACCGGTCTGAACTCGTAAACGTCATTAAGACCATACCGCCGAACGGGCCGTTCTGGAAATACGGAACGTTGGAAATGCGCCGGAAAACCAAAAAGGCGGGCATGGCTGCGGCTGTTTTCCCCCACTGGAGCCACAGGGCCCGCTATACCTGTCGTGTCTGCCATGAGGAGCTTGGCTTCAGTATGCGCGCCGGTGATACCGGAATCTCGAGAGCACAGTACGTCTCCGGCAAGTACTGCGGAGCGTGTCATAACGGTGTCACCGCTTTTACCGTTCAGGAAGGGGCGGTGCGCCATTGTGACAGATGTCATATGAAAGACACCGCAGCATTGGAGAAACAGTTTGATGCATTTGCCGAGAAGATGCCGTTTGCCAAATTCGGTAACGGTATTGATTGGGCAGCGGCGCTCAGAGCCGACGGAATCCGTCCCCAGAATGCGCTGTCAGGAGAAAAAGAGATCCTGCCGCTTCCGGAAAAACTGAAAGTGCCGATGAAGCTTGGTACTGCGGCGCCTCGCAGCGATGTGGCCTTTTCCCATGAAGAGCATTATTTAGAGTTGGACTGTTCCGCCTGTCATCCGGATATATTCAATATCAAAATGAAGGGCACCAAGGCCTTTACCATGGAAAATAATATCTTCGGTAATTATTGCGGTGTCTGTCATATGCGGGTTGCCTTCCCGATGAATGACTGCAAACGCTGTCATGCACAAATGTCGGGGAGTATTTTACCGTAAGAAGGTATTGATTATGGGGATCGAGGTATATGTCGGGCAGATTTCCGGCATGGTTTCTGAGGATGAAATGCGTAAGTTATTTTCAGTTGTCGGTACGGTGAGCTCTGTTCATCTGGTAATTGATCCGGTTTCAGGGGAGTCCCGCGGCTGCGGGTATGTGAGAATGTCAAGCGAGGAAGAAGCCAGAGAGGCTATCGATCTCTTGAACGGTGCCAGGCTCGGTGATCGCCAGATCGTGGTAAAACATGCTCCGCCGAAAACTTTCAGGAAAAAGGGGCATTAGCGCCGCATTCCTCTCTGCCGGTTGAATTCTGACCGGCTTTCTGCTACAAGAACAGCTACTTTCTTCCCATAGAATTATTAAAAACGGACTTCATGAAACGATCTCTGCTCACAATATCCTCCCTGCTGCTTTTCTGCCTGCTCATGCCGTTTCCAGCGCTGGCGTCCAAAAAGAAAATAGTTACCTTCAGTGAACAAACCTCGGCAACGACACGTCCCCCGGCTCTTCTTAACGGGATGAAGCATTGGTCTAACCCCGATTATACGCGGATTTCACTGGAGCTTGACCGGGACGTCACCTGGGAGGCGCATGAGCTCGGTACGGGCGCACCCGGTAAACCAGGCCGGGTGTATCTCGATCTGAAGCGAACAAGGCTGGGGAAAAGTGTCAAGGACATCACCATCGGTGACGGGTTGCTGAAAGGCGCCCGGGTCGGTCAGTACAGACCAGACGTGGTTCGAGTAGTGCTGGATACGGAAAACATTAAAGACTTTAAGGTCTTTCCTCTCTCAGATCCGGCACGATTGGTGATTGATGTCCGTGGCGAACGACCGGCAGAGATATCACGTCTGGAGCCGGTCGTCAGTGCCGTGCCGGAACGGGTTGCAGTGTCAAAACGTGATGAACAGTTTGTCAGTGCCGATAAAACTCAAAAAAATCCGAAAAAACCGGTCATTTCGAAAATCAGGCGGATTGTGGTGGATCCTGGTCATGGCGGGCACGATCCGGGAGCTGTCGGCCCGAGTGGTCTTCAGGAGAAAGATGTCGTACTGGAGATAGGGCTCAAGTTACGGGATCTGTTCAAGGAGGAGTTGGGACTGGATGTTGTCATGACACGTTCGACCGATATCTTTATCCCGCTGGAGGAGCGTACCGCCATTGCCAACAAGGTGGGTGCCGACCTGTTCCTGTCTGTTCACGCCAATGCCGCACCTAATCGTACCGCTGCCGGGATAGAGACCTATTATCTCAATCTGGCCAAAACTGAAAAAGTTGCGCAGCTGGCTGCCAAGGAGAACGGTACCTCACTCGAAAATGTCAGTGTGCTGCAGGCCATTCTGTTTGACCTGATGGCAAACTATAAATTGAACGACTCAGCCCATCTGGCCGATGAAGTACAAAAATCCCTCTATAAAAAAATCCGCACCAGTTACAGCGATGTAAAAAATCTGGGGGTCAAGCAGGGCCCTTTCTACGTCCTCGTAGGAGCGTCCATGCCAAGCATCCTGGTTGAAACAGCCTTCCTTTCAAATGTGACGGAAGAATCCCGTCTTAATGACCCTGCCTATCGGGTTATGGCTGCCGAAGGTATATTCGACGGAGTCCGCAGCTACATCATCAGCTTGAAATAACCGCCCCCGCCAATCGATCAGGTGGTACGACTTTGTTCTTGACCTTTCAGCGTAGAGTGGTAAAGTGGATAAAATTTATCTTGTTTGAATAGAGGGGGATATCGATGCCACTGGAAGGAATGAAAGCTCCTGATTTTTTGCTGGAGGGGAGCGATGCTAAGCAGCACTCAGTGAAACAGTATGCAGGAAAAACGATGGTTATTTATTTTTACCCGAAGGACAATACTCCCGGCTGCACCAAGGAAGCATGTGGTTTTCGTGACAACTATACTGAACTGACGGATAAAGGTGTCGTTGTGCTTGGCGTGAGTAAGGATAGTGTTGCCTCGCACAGTAAATTTATTACCAATTACGCACTGCCGTTTGTCTTGTTGAGTGACCCGGACTGCTCCATGATGCAGGCATACGAAGCGTATGGTGAGAAGGTTATGTGCGGGAAGAAAACGCTCGGTACGATTCGCTCAACTGTGGTCGTCGGACCGGATGGAATAGTTAAAAAACAGTGGTCAAAAATTGCCAAAGCTGAACAACAACCGGATGAGGTGCTGACCTACCTTCGGGGATTACGGTAATTTCTATGAAGTAAATTTCTATTGATGCGCACCTTGATACACAGTAGCATGCAGCACGATTTTTTTACTACGGAGGCACACTGCAGATGGAGAGATTTGTTACCCTGGATGAAATCGTTAAATTTGCCGTTGAGCGCGAAGAGACCGCCTTTAAGCTTTATACGCGGGCAGCAGAGCTTTCCACCAGCATCTCCTCCCGAAAAATGTTTGAAGAGCTGGCTCAGGAAGAGTCTACCCACAAGGATGTTTTCGTGAAAATTGACGAAGACAAGGCGGACCATCACAAGCTCTGCACTCTTCCGGAATCAAGCGTTGCCAAATATCTGGCAGACGTACCGTTCAAGCCGGATATGAGCTACAGCCAGATCATAGCCAGCGCCCTCAAAACAGAGGAAAACGCCTACCAGCTTTATAAAACCGCTGCCGGCATGACCGACGATCCAAAACTGCAAAAGGTACTGATGAATTTTGCCGATGTCGAGTTGGGGCACCGACGCCGTTTGGAAGCCATTTATGATGAGCGTGTTCTGACGGAGGGGTGATGCTGCTGAGGTGTTATGTGCTGTTTACAAAAGGCGACCGGATTGGGTCGCCTTTTTTATTTCTTTTTAGCGATCAGGTTACATTTCAGTGTGACATTTAGTATTGATATAAAATTGTTTTATTATTGCTTGACTTGCACGTAAACGGAATATTATAGTGTCTGCCACACTTGACCACATTCAGAATGATGCTCGGGAGAAAATATGTCAACTGCCGCACACGCTGGAAATGAGGGGGTTACACTGCTCTCACAGTTAAGCAGAGAAGAGTTGATTAAAATAATCATAGATGATGCCAAAAACTGGCTGGCCCATGACGGGGTGTGGTTTCAGGCGGTTGAGAAACAGTACGGTATGGACGCTGCTGTTGCCGTTGATACCGAAGCCTGGCGCTCCTTTACTGTGATTGAAGCCAAACGGATCATGGAGCGCCTCGGAATGAAACCGGGGGGCGGCATAGCGGCGCTGGTCGAGTGTTTGAAACATCGTTTTTATGCCCGCATCAACTTGCAGGATGTTGTTGAGCAGAGCGATACCCGCGTCGTCTTCCGGATGCTTGACTGCCGCGTGCAGTCGGCCCGCAAGCGCAAAGGGCTGGCCGACCATCCCTGTAAATCGGTCGGTATTGTTGAATACAGTGAATTTGCCAAAGCGATCGATCCCCGTATCCAGACCAGGTGCCTTGCCTGCCCCCCCGATCCGCACCCTGAAGAGTTCTGGTGCGCCTGGGAGTTTACGCTGGAATAACCAACCCCCTCAATCCCCCCTTGTCAGGGGGGAGCTTAAAATTATCGGAGGAGACTATGACCACTGCCGCAGTTGAGCCACTCAAAACTACCCACAAAGTCAGGATTGTCACTGCAACCAGTCTTTTTGACGGGCATGACGCGACGATTAATGTTATCCGCCGCATTCTGCAAGCTTCGGGAGCCGAGGTAATCCATCTGGGGCACAACCGCTCGGTGGATGAGATCGTGACCGCTGCCATCCAGGAGGATGCCCAGGGTATTGCGGTCAGCTGCTACCAGGGGGGGCATGTCGAATTTTTCCGGTACATCATCGACCTGTTACGGGAGCGTGGTGAAAGTCATATCAAGGTCTATGGCGGTGGCGGCGGGGTGATCGTGCCGGATGAAATTGCCGAAATTGAAGGATACGGCGTCCGCAAAATATTCTCTCCGGAAGATGGCCGCCGCATGGGACTGCAGGGGATGATCAACCTGATCCTTCAAGAATGTGATTTCGCCCAGGAGCGGGATGTGGCGGCAGAGACGTCCCGGCTGGCGCAGCGGGATATCCGTGCCGTTAATACCCTGATCACGCTGGCTGAGCAGGCGGTCCATGATCACGCCTCAGGCTACTCAACTCTCCGTGGCTCTATCAGGGAGATGGCGCAGGATGTGCCGGTTGTCGGCATCACCGGAACCGGCGGGGCGGGTAAAAGTTCTATCACTGATGAACTTGTCCTGCGCTTCTCCCGTGACTTTCCTGATAAAAGTGTTGCAATTCTGGCAGTAGACCCCTCCCGTCAGCGCACCGGCGGTGCTCTGCTCGGCGACCGCATCAGGATGAATTCCATCAACTCAAACCGGATTTACATGCGCTCGCTTGCAACCCGTGACTCCCAGACCGAACTTTCGGCGGCGATTCAGGATGCCATTGATGTTGTGCGGGCGGCCGGATTTGACCTGATTTTCGTCGAGACCAGCGGTATCGGCCAGGGGAATGCCGGTGTCGTCGGGATCTGTGATGTCTCGCTCTATGTCATGACGTGCGAGTTCGGTGCGCCGACCCAGCTGGAAAAAATCGACATGCTCGATTTTGCCGATGTTGTCGCCATCAACAAGTTCGAGCGCAAGGGGGCCGAAGATGCCCTCCGCAACGTGCGCAAACAGTACCGCCGTAACCGTAATCTTTTCGATGTCACCGATGATGCGCTGCCGGTGTTCGGCACTATCGCCTCGCAGTTCAACGACCCCGGCACCAATGTCCTCTATCGGGAACTGCTGGAGATCATCAACGGCAAAAAAGGAACGGCGTGGCATTCATCTCTCCAGATCACTGAAACGGAAAGTCTGAAGAAATATATCATACCGCCGGATCGGGTTCACTATCTCGGTGAGATCGTTCAGGCGGTGCGCGGCTACCGCAGGCAGGTCAAAGATCAGGCTGAGATTGCGCGCAGACTTTTTCAGCTGAACGGAGCCCGTGAGGTTTTGTCAGAAGCCGGGACTCTGGCTGAACTGGACAGGCAGGTGACGATTTTTGATTCGCGGCTGCTTGAGGAGCCGAAGAAAATCCTGAAAGAGTGGCCGGAGTTGAAGGCGTCCTATCGTCGCGACCAACTCGTCACCAAAGTCAGGGACAAAGAGATCAGGAGTGATCTTTACACAACAACCATTTCCGGTACCCGTATTGCCAAAGTATGTCTCCCCGAGTTTGCCGACTGGGGTGAAATTCTACGTTGGTGCATGCTTGAGAATGCTCCGGGGTACTTCCCCTACACCGCCGGGGTTTTCCCGTTCAAACGGGCCGAAGAGGATCCCAAGCGTCAGTTTGCTGGCGAAGGAACACCGGAGCGGACTAACCGGCGTTTCCACTACCTCTGTAAGGACGATGACGCCAAACGCCTCTCCACCGCCTTTGACGGCTTGACCCTCTACGGTGAAGACCCGGACTATCCGCCTGATATCTATGGCAAGATCGGCGAGAGCGGTGTTTCCATCTGTACCGTTACCGATATGCAGAAACTGTTCGCCGGCTTTGACCTCTGCGCCCCCAATACGAGCGTTTCGATAACCATTAATGGACCGGCGCCGATGATGCTGGCATTTTTCTTCAATGCCGCCATTGAACAGCAGGTAGATCTGTTTCGGGAGAAAAACGGCAGGGAACCGTCCCCTGATGAATACCGTGAAATCCGGGTCTGTACGCTGCAGACGGTGCGCGGCACAGTTCAGGCGGACATCCTCAAGGAGGATCAGGGGCAGAATACCTGTATCTTCTCCACCGAGTTCGCCCTGAAGATGATGGGGGACATGCAGCAGTACTTCATCGAGCAGAAGGTACGCAACTACTACTCGGTTTCGATCAGCGGCTATCATATCGCCGAAGCGGGCGCCAACCCGATCAGCCAGCTCGCGTTCACCCTCTCCAACGGTTTTACCTTTGTCGAATACTACCTGGCGCGCGGCATGCACATCGATGACTTTGCCGCCAATCTCTCCTATTTTTTCAGCAACGGTCTCGACCCGGAATATACGGTCATCGGCAGGGTGGCCCGCCGCATCTGGTCGGTCGCTATGCGTGAGAAATACGGCGCCAATGATCGTAGCCAGAAGCTCAAGTACCATATTCAAACTTCGGGTCGCTCGTTGCATGCCCAGGAGATGAATTTCAACGACATCCGCACGACGCTGCAGGCGTTGATAGCGATCTACGACAACTGCAATTCGCTCCATACCAATGCCTACGATGAAGCGGTGACAACGCCGACCGAAGACTCCGTGCGGCGGGCGATGGCGATTCAGATGATCATCAGCAAAGAGTTCGGCCTGGCCAAAAATGAGAATTCACTGCAAGGGTCATTCATTATCGAGGAGTTGACCGATCTGGTTGAGGAGGCGGTCATGGCCGAATTTGAACGGATTGACCAGCGGGGCGGGGTGCTCGGCGCCATGGAGACGCAGTATCAGCGCTCGAAAATCCAGGATGAATCGATGCTGTATGAACATAAGAAGCATTGCGGTGAACTGCCGATTGTCGGGGTTAATACCTTCATCAATCCGCGTGCCGATGAAGAGGGTTTCAACGCGCCGGGTGAACTGGCACGCGCTTCCAAAGAGGAGAAGGAACAGCAGATCCTCAATCTGCGGGCCTTCCAGCAGAGCCATAAAGATACGGCGCCGGCCGCTTTGAAGCGTCTGCAGGAAACGGCCGTTGCGGGGGGTAATATATTTGCCGAATTGATGGAGACAACCAAAGTGGCGTCGCTGGGGCAGATTTCGCATGCTCTGTATGAGGTTGGCGGGAAGTATCGCAGGAATATGTAGGGGGAATGCAAACCCCTCCAAACCTCCCCTTATCAGGGGAGGCTTACAGTCTCCCCCCTGATAAGGGGGGACTAAGGGGGGGTGGTTTATAAGTTTTGAGAAAATTGATTGGAGCAAAGCATGGACATTTTTCAAGTATTTCGAGATCGGCGCAGCATCCGCAAATACAAGGATACACCGGTTGAGCCCGACAAGATCGAGCAGATTCTTGATGCGGCTCGTTTGGCACCATCGTGGAAGAATCTTCAGTGCTGGCGTTTTCTGGTCTTGACTGAACCGTTGAGAAAAGAGGCATTACTCTCGGCCTTCGCGGAGGACAACCCGGGGAGAAAGGCGTTCATCCAGGCTCCGGTTGCCATAGTGATCTGCGCCGATCCGGTTGAATCGGACGTAAGCCACGGTATTGATTATTTTATTGCCGATGCGGCCATCGCTTTTGAACATATCTGTCTAGCCGCCCATGCCGTAGGGCTCGGTACCTGCTGGATGGGGCTGTTTGATGAAGATGATATGAAGGCAAAGCTCGGTATTCCCGACACCATGCGGGTTGTCGGCGTCACGCCGCTCGGGTATCCGGACCAGGAACCGAAGCAGCGACCGCGAAAAGAGTTGAAAGAGATCGCATTTTTTAATGAATGGGAGATGCCATGCTGACACGCACGGAAATAATGCACAGAGTAACCATGATGCAGGCACAGCTCCAGGCCAAAGGGATGGACGGAGCGTTGTTTGTCTTCCCGATAGATGTCTTTTACTTCTCCGGAACCCGCCAGAACGCCACTCTCTGGCTGCCGATGGTTGGTGAGCCGGTGCTGCTGGTACGCAAGAGCTTCTCCCGTGCCAGAGCCGAGAGCGTCCTGAACGATATCCGGCCATTTCCGTCCAGCAAGGAATTCCCGGCGCTGTTCGGAGAGCAGCAGCTGAAGATCGGCTTTACTTTCGATGCCGTTCCGGTGCAGCAGCTTAATTTCTACTCAAAATTGCTGCCGGGGCGGGAGTTTATTGACGTTTCGTCGGTACTGCGGGAAGTCCGGTCAATCAAGTCGTTATATGAGCTGCAGCAGATCAAGGCGTGTGGAGATGCGCTTTCGTCGGTCTACCTGCAGGTTCCGGAATTCTTGAATGAGGGGATGCGTGAGCTTGATCTATCTGCCGAATTTGAATACCGTCTCCGCAGGGCGGGTCACGAAGGGATTACCCGCATGCGCGCCTACAGTCAGGAGCTCTCTGGTGGTGGACTGGCGGTATCGGCCGGCGGCGCAAGCTACGGCTTCCTTGATGGCCCGGTTACCGGAAAAGGACTCTCCACCGCTTCACCACAAGGGGCATCACGGGATGTTATCGTCAGGAATGTGCCGGTGCTGCTCGATTATACCGGCACCTTTAACGGCTACATCAGCGATATGACGAGGATTTTTGTCATCGGTACGCTTGATCCCGAACTGGTTCGTGCCTTTAATCTGGCGCTGGAAATTCAGAACTTTGTTCAGAGCGAGCTGAAACCGGGTGTCATTTGTGAAGAGGTTTTCTTTAAAGCACTGGAAATGGCGGAGAAGGGTGGTTTTGGGAGCAGTTTCATGGGGATGCCGGGAGAGCAGGCGCGTTTTGTCGGCCACGGTATCGGCCTTGAACTCGATGAGTTTCCGGTGCTAGCCCAGGGTTTCAAGATGCCGCTCCAATCGGGACAGACTATTGCCGTCGAACCGAAATTTAATATCCCGGGCAAAGGAGCGGTCGGCATTGAAAATACCTTTGCCGTCACCCCCGATGGCGGTCTCAAGCTGACTGATATTCCGGATGAGGTGGTGTATTTGTAGGAAAATGCACCTGTTTGATCTGAGACCAAATGAGTTGCAAAGTTGATTTATTGTGGCTACAATAGGCTACAATATCATGGAGGTGATACTCATGTCAGAAACCATCATTAGAGCTCGCGTTGACGAACTGGAAAAACTTGAGTGTGAGTCGATTTTTAAAAACCTGGGCCTCACTATGAGCGAGGCGGTCCGGCTCTTTATCCGTCAGGTCAATACAGTGAAGGGTTTGCCTTTTGAACTGAAGCTTAACGCCACTGCCGCTATTGAACATGATCGCTGGTTTAGAGAGCACGTTGAATCGGTACTTGCAAAAATGAATCAGCCGGGTAGGGTATCGACTTCTCATGAGGACGTTGGTACGCGACTAAAAGCCAAGCAGGCAGCTCTTCTTAAAAAGGCGGCCTAACGTGCCTGGCGTGGATGTCGTTTGGGAGCCAGAGGCCGAAGCAGATTTAGATTCGATTCTTGAATATATTGCAAAAGATAACATCGAAGCTGCTATATATGTGACAAATGAAATATATCAGCAAGTTTCAATGATGTTAGCCCCTGTTTCCCGTCGAGGGAAAAGGGGGAGGGTGGCCGGCACAATGGAGCTTGTCATTCTACGGACTTCGTACATTGCTGTGTACGTTAAGAAGGGAGCACTCCTGCGGATTATCAAGATATTGCATGGATCTGAGGTGTTGCGGTTTGGGGCGTTGAAAGTCAGATAATAGAGTGGTAAACCGTGTGGTTGAGGGAATTGAATAGTTTCTGGTACGGATGAGGAAAAAAAGGATGATTATGAAGATAGTGCGGGCGGTGGTTAGTTTATTTCCTGACGGCGAGCGCAACTCCGACGACGGTTACCACCATGCCTGCCAGTGCCAGTATGCCGAGGCGTTCCCCGAAAACAAAGAAGGCGAGCAGGGAGGTTACCGGTGGCACCAGATAAAACAGACTTGCCACCCGTGACGCCTCACCGCGCCGGATAAGCATGTGCAACAGGCTGATGGCACCGAGAGAGAGCACCAGCACGAGCCAGGCTAACGCAAAGATAAAATTGGCGGTCCACTGTACCCGCATTGTTTCAAACAGTGGAGCTGCAAGCGCCATTACCAGTGTTGACGCACTGAACTGGATGACACCGCCGCTCCGCATGTCCATGGCAGCGCAGTAGCGTTTCTGGTAGATGGTGCCGACCGTGATGCCGAAGAGGGCCAGTATCGACATCAGAACACCCTGCGGGTTACCACCGGCAAACGAAATTTTATCCAGCAGGACCATCACTACTCCCACCAGACCAAGACCAAAGCCGAGCCACTGTTTACCACTGACTTTTTCGCCGAGCAGTCTGCCTGCAACAACTGCGGTAAACAGAGGCTGCAAGCCGACGATCAGTGACACAATTCCTGATGGCACACCCTGATTGATGGCGGAAAACACACCGCCTATATAGAGCGCATTGACCATGATGCCGGCAAACGCGATATGGGCAGTCTGAGCGAGGCTGGCTGGCCAGGGAGCGCGCATTGCGATCGTTACGGTCAGGAGCAGCAGTGTTACAAACCCATAGCGCCAAAGGAGAAAGGTAAAAGGCTCCGCATAGGGGAGCCCGAATTTCCCACCAATGAAGCCGGTGCTCCAGAGCATGACAAAGAGGATGGGTGCAGCAATCACTCCGTAGCTGTCCCGATGTGGTGTGGATGGTGTCATCCGAAGAAAATACACTCGGAGCAGGGTGGTGTCAACGCACTTTCACCGCACAAAAAAAAGGGCAGCCACAGCGGCTACCCTTTTTGCGTCCCAATGATGAAACGATACTGTTTACTTGGCAGCTTTTGCCTGAACAGCAGGAGCAACAGCAAAAACGTCTGTCGCAACTTTTTTAGCCAGGGCAAAATTGTTAACGACATAATTCTGGAAAGAATCAAAACCGAAATTGAAAGAGTCATTCCAGAAGGTAACGATCGATTTTGCTTCCTTGGGGAACTGCTTGGTAGCGGCATCAACAAGAGTCTTCGTTTCATTCTTGATTACCACAACCTGGCTGAAAGCATCGTTGTAGAAGCTTTCAATAGCTTCAAGGCTCTTTACCGGCGCGGTAGCTGCAGTAAGATCCAACTCAAGGCCATTACCAATGTGCTTCTTCAGGTTGTCAAGAGCTTTCTGATTTTCTTTGAGGCAGGTGGTGACAGCTTTCTTTCCTTCTTCTGGGAAAGAAGGTACTGCAGTCAGAAGGACGTCGGTTGCTGCTAATGCCTGACCGGAAATTGTATTCAGAGCGTCAAAGCTGGTGTTAAGTGCGGTTTTGTTAAAGGCGGCTGTCTCTTTGGCGAAATTTGTGGTTTCCATGTGTATCTCCATTTCTGTGTGGTTTGACTACGATTAATTTATCTATAAACAATATTTATACGCATTTTAAATAAAAGTCAAGATAAAAATTTAAAATATGTTTGAATATTGCTTTTTGTTATAAATAAATATATACCATATAAACCGTTTGTATCCATTTATTGCGGCTAAATCAAATATAAAGAGAGTGAATACCCAAAATGATCACCAAAGAACAGAAAGACCTCTTCCGGAAATCGGTAGGCAAACTTCTTGAGAAACGGCGTCTGGAAAAAGGGTTGAACCGCAAGGAATTAGGAGTGGCGCTCGGTTATGAAGGTAACAGTGCGATACAGATCGTTGCCCGTTTTGAGTCAGGTCGTGCGGGCGTTCCGAAAGCGAAGATCGAAAAGCTGCTGGAAATTCTCAATATCACGAATAAAGACTTTGGCCTTGTCGGCTCAAAATCGGTGAAGAATTTCATCGCCGCCAGCGGTTTTCTCAGCTCGCCGGCGGCCCCGTGGAGCAACGTTATGGTCGATTTCATGGAGGCCAGCGAGGCCAGCATGATGAAGCAGGCGCTTGCCGATGAAGACAGTACCGAGGATGTTGCAAGCGACACCCAGGATGATTCGTATCAGGATGTCATTCGCATCATGAGGCTCTGCCGGGTTCAGAAAAAAGAGGTGACACTTACCATCTTCGAGCGACTGGATATGTTGGACACTCTCTGCGAAGGTGATGAAGACAAGCTTTCGGAGATGCTCGTCACGTTGAGAATTGAACCGGTTGCGGCGTATCAGGAGATCGAAAAAGTGTTGATGGAGCGGTTGAAAGGCGGGAAAAATTGAAATTGTTTTTATGTTTTCACAACAGATGCTGCTATTGTTTATTTTTTACTCACTTTTTGCTTGCATAAAACAAAATGAGCGGGTATATCTTTGTTTAAGTTTTGTTTATCCCTCTGTTTGCCTTCGGTGGGATTTTAAATTCAAAAACTACGTTCCGATGAGAGGGGATATGTATGCAGGATTTTTTTAAACAGGAGCCGGATTGGCTGAAGAGCTGGCAAGAGAGCCAGGAGACGTTGACAAAGCAGTTTGCAGGGTTGAGTGGAGAGTGGGCGAAAATTATACCCGGCGGCCAGAAAAAGGAGCCTGAATTTTTTGATGGCTGGTTCAAGTCGCAAGGCGATCTGGAACAACAGTTCAAGGAATTTGGCACACGCATGAACGAAATGATGAGCAATGTCTGGAGCAACAAAATTCCTGCTGACATGATGAAGTACATGAATACAAGTTTCATAGAGCAGTACTACAAAAACTGGCTTGCCAATATCGAGCTCCCGGGCGGGATTAAAAACCCGATGGGTCTTGATGGAGGCTGGCAGCAGACAGCCAACTTTCTCCGCTCGTTTATGGAGAAGGAAAATCCATTATTCTCGTCTTTCAACAGCAACAAAATGAACGACCAGATGAGCAGTGTCTTTGGCATGTTCAAGGGGGCGATGGGGAATGAAGGGAGTGCCTTCACCGATATGTTTACGAGCTATCAGAATCAGTTCGGTAAATTGTTTGAGTCCTCCACAGCGCAGGGTACCGAAAAATTGTCCGATGCTTTTGACGCCTGGGTGACAGAAGTTGGAAAACAGCTTGCAGCGCCAAAAGTAGGAATCAACAGGGAACAGGCTCAAGACATGTCCCAGGCATTGTTGCTGTCTCAAGAATACTTCAAGGCGCATTCGAAAATGACGAAGCTTGTTGAGGAGACCTCCCGCAAGGGTAACATCCGCTTCCAGATGAAACTGAGCGAAGCCGCTCTGAAAAATAAACCGGTGGATAAATTTACCGATTTTTGTACGCTCTGGGCTGGTGAAAATGAAGCGGTTTTTCTTGAGGTCATGGGTACACAGGAGTTTGCCCGGCTGCAGGGTGATTTTACTGATGCCGGCCATCGATTGAAGATTCAGTGGAACAGGCTTGCCGAAAAGGCGCTGGAGCCTACTCCGATTGCTCTTAAACGCGACCTCGACCTTGCAATCGGCGAGATTCATCAATTAAAACGGGACATGAAAGCATTCCGTCGCGAATTTCAGACAGTACAAAAAGAGGCGCTGGCTGCACGGGGGGCGCAGGCTGCAGCGGAAGAAGAGGCCAAAAATATAAGGGTCGCCGCGAAAGCTGCCGAGATTGCTGCGCAGGATGAATTGAAAAAGGCAAAAGCGGTTGTAAAGGCTGCCGAAGTTACAGCACAGGAAGAGCTGAAAAAAGCGAAAGAGGCTGTAAAAGCAGCTGAAACTTCCGCACAGGATGAAGCAAAAAAAGCGAAGGCTGCCGAGGCTGCGGTGGCGGCATTGTCAAAACAGGTACAGACCGACAATAAAACCGTTATAGCTGTACCTAAGGCTGCACCTAAGACAACCACTAAAACCAAGTCCAAGAACGTTTAGGGGAGGACACGATGCAAACGTTTCCAAATAAATTCAAAGAATCTCTGGACGAATTCACCTCGTTCGCCGCCAATCTTAAAAAAGGGGTGGAAAATCTTTCCTCCCTTAATAAAAACGACTCCGGTTTTGCCGATGACCATGACAGTTGCGGAAGCTGTAAAAGCTGCCGCAGATGCTGTTCTCTGAAAGAGGTGGTGTTTCAGGATGGCAAGCGCACGCTTTACCGCTACAAGCAGCGGGTAAAAAGGGGTAACGCCGCGCCGATTCTGATGGTGTATGCCATGGTCAATCGCTACACGATGCTCGACCTTCAGCCAAATCGTTCCATGATACGCAACCTGCTTGATGAAGGGCAGGATCTGTACATAATCGACTGGGGCTATACCGATAGAATGGATCGCTTCATGACAATGGAGGATTACATCGACGGGTTCATCAACGACTGTGTCGACGTTATTCGTGAGAAGCACAAACTCGACGCCATTAATTTGATGGGGATTTGCCAGGGGGGCACCTTCTCGGCGGTTTATGCCGCACTGTACCCGGAAAAAGTTAAAAATTTCATCCCAATCGTCACACCGATCGACTTCGATACGAAAGACGGCCTGCTGAATGTGTGGGCTGCAGAATTCGATGCCGATCTGCTGGTGGATGCATATGGTAACGTTCCGGGTGACATGATGAATCAGGCATATACGATGTTGCAGCCGTTCTCACTGAACATAAACAAGTATATCAATATGGTGAACATTATGGGGGATCCGGATAAGATGGCCGACTTCCTCCGCATGGAAAACTGGATTTTTGATAGCCCCGATCAGCCGGGTGAAACTCTGCGTAAGTTCCTCAAAGATTTTTACCAGGGCAACAAACTGGTAAAAGGGGAATTGATGATGGGGGGGCGTAAAGTTGATCTGAAAAACATCACCATGCCGGTACTCAATATCTACGCTGAATTCGACACACTGGTACCGCCCGTTTCGTCAAAGGCGTTACTTGACCACATTGGCAGCAAAGATGCGCAGGAGATGACATACCCGGTCGGCCATGTCGGTATGTTTGTGTCGGGAAAAACGCAGAAAACTCTGGCCCCCAGAATTTCCGAGTGGCTGAACGCGCGAGTGTAGATGGTATACGTTTCACCAGGCAGCAAACTATCACATATTTTAGGAGATGAAATGGTAATTAAAGGTAATGTTTTTGTAGTTACTGGTGCTGCACGTGGGCTGGGCCTGGCTTTTGCCAAAGATCTGGCAGATTTTGGCGGCAGATTGGCGCTGGTTGATCTGGACTTGGAGGGGTTGGAAAAAGCTGCATCTGTACTGCGTGAACAGGGAGTAGAGGTGCGCTGCTATTCCGCAAACGTCGCTTCTGAAGAAGAGGTTGTCGCTCTTTTTAATAACGTGCAGAAGGATTTTGGCCAGATCGACGGTCTCATCAATAATGCCGGCATTACCCGTGATGCCATGCTGGTAAAGCGCACCAAAGATGACGATATTGTTACGATGTCATTAAAAGACTGGCAGCAGGTAGTCGACGTCAATCTTACCGGTACCTTTCTCTGCGGCCGTGAAGCCGCAGCACATATGGTTAGAGGAAATCGCAAGGGTGTAATAGTCAACATCAGCAGCATCTGCAGAAACGGCAATATCGGCCAGAGCAACTATTCGGCGACGAAGAACGGTGTTGCCGCGCTGACTTCCACATGGGGCAAGGAGCTGTGCCGCTATGGCATACGGGTCGGCGCGATCGCCCCCGGTTACGTCAACACGGAAATGGTGTCGCAGATCCGTCCTGATGTATTAGGGAAAATCACGGCACTGGTGCCGCTGGGACGTTTGGCCGAACCGTCGGAGATCGCTCACACGGCTCGCTATATCATTGAAAACGACTACTTCTCCAGCCGAACCATAAGCGTGGATGGTGGTTTCCGCCTTTAAGCGTTCCTGTGGGCAGGTACCACATAGTGAAAAAGCCCCTTTCTCAGTGAGAAAGGGGCTTTTTTTGTGGTGCTGAATAACGTTTTGAAGCGTGTTTAGCAGCGTATGTTTCTGTGAAGCTTTTGCACTAGAACTTGTACGTTGCAAGGACTCCGGCCGTCATCTGGGTTGAACTTCCCCCGTCCTTCACAACAGGGCTGTTCGAGGCGCCATCGCCGACGAGCTCCGTAAGCCGCACCGCCCCGATTAATCCCCAATGTGGATCAATACGATACCGGCCAATTACTGCGGCTGCCACGTCCTTGATTCCTGCCTCAGCAGTATGATAGCCGATCTGGGTATTCCCGTTGAAGATAGGACCGCTGAAGTATGTCTCCATGTAATTACTGCTCGCATACGTCGTGGAGAGATTAAGACCCAGCGAAGCGTCTTTAGTGATAGCGTAGGTGTAACCGCCTGACAGTGTCGCCAATAAGCCTTTGTGTGCATCGGCTACGTCCTGAGCCATCTCAAAACGTGCGTTCCATTCGTTGGCCTGGAAGCCGACAAAACCGCCTAATTCGACAGCTGCATCTACTACTTTAATGGGATGATTTTTGAAATAGCTATTATCGATGTCAGATGGCTTCCTTTCACCACGGTAGCGGAGCAGGGGGCCTGCCTGCCATGTTTTATCTTCGACTATATTGACTGTCAGCGTTCCTCCCATAAGCTGCAGGTACTGCCCGGTCGCCATCTGGGCACGAAAGAAAGGTACAAGGGCACCATTGTAGTCTTTGGACCCCTCATATTGGGGTAGAGCCGCTAATCCAAGTCCGACCGTATATGTTGGTGCCGTGACTGTCTGAGTCGTCCCGTCATCGAGATCTCCGCCCACAGTAGTTGCAGCAAAACTGCTGGAGGCCATACTGAGCATGAAGGCTGAAATTACCACCATTACTTTTTTTAAATCTTTTTTCATGATTCGCTCCCTTTTTGAAATTACCCTTAATTAAATATCCTGATCCGCGCCGGACCAAGTGAACATGTTTGCATAATATGTATATCAAACGTTTATTGCAACAAAAACAAGTGTCACAGTGCAAACTGACACACTTTGGAAATGTTGTCTGTTCTGTAAATCAATAAGTTATCTGTTCCGATTATTTCATAGAAAAATTAAAAAGTTACTTACTACTTGTATTTTGTTCTTGAATCTAACTCTGTTTTATAATATCAATGGTACGTATTTAAATCAGCGATAAATCACAGTTTAATCGGTACTCTCGTACCGCTTTCAGAGATAATCAAATGCCCCTTGATTAATCCTTGATTCGTATTCTTGATTCACCATTTTACCGAGAAGGAGCCACTTATGCCAACTGCACCATCAACCGACCGCTTCTTCGAACTAGCCGAACAACTCGCTTCCGATTTTTCACTGCTCAAGGGGGTCAGTCGCTCGAACCGTGCCCGTCAGAAACAGGAGGTAGAACTCGCCCTGACCGGCCTTGTTGACCACCGCACCGTTGAGAAGACAACCAAACGACTCAAAAGTCTCGATGTTGATGCCTATATCAGGGAAACCGTCGAACCCTCGGAGCAGAAGGGGCGCATCGGTTTCAAGGCTGTCCTGAAACAGCTGAAACTAAAAATCGTTGAAGAAATCTCTTTCGGGCCACTTTACTGCGTTGAGGCCGAGTTTGATTTTAAAGGCTACCAGCGGCGTCTCTGTCTACTGGGTCAGGACCGCAATACCAACAATGGCGTGTGGGGGCCGGAGCATCACCACAAGGCCATTGAAATAGTGCGTAAATATGAACGGTATTCAGTGCCGGTAATCACTTTCATCGACACTCCGGGTGCTGACGCCGGTGAAGCGGCCAATGCCAACAACCAGGCCCATTCCATCTCTCACTTTATTGCCGAGATGGCAAACCTCAATGTTCCTTCAGTCGGCATCATTCTCGGTAACGGCTATTCGGGCGGTGCCATCCCGCTCGCTACCACCAACATTCTGCTCTCGGTGCGCGACGGAGTACTTAACACCATTCAGCCCAAGGGACTGGCTGCTATCGCCCGCAGCCTTGATCTCAGCTGGCAGGAGTGTGCCAAGTATGTCGGTGTCAGTGCCTATGAACTGTACCAGCAGGACTTTGTCGACGGCATCATTGACTACGTGCCTGGCGAAAAAGGCCCCCAACTGGAGAATTTACGCAATGCTATTATATCGGCTGTCTCAGCTGTAGAGAATCGCGCCGTTACCTTTGTCAAAGAGACCGACGGGGTTATGGACCACTATCGGGAAAATCTGCTCCGCTATATCAACCCTTCGGAAAAGCTTAAAGCGCTTAACAGTCTTTCGGCACTTTCCCGCACCCATTTTGCGACCGAGTATTGCAGTGTTTTCGGCATCACGTATCGCTACATGCGCTATCTCAGTTTGCGCGGCCGTATCAAATCAACCTCTTCAGCCAGCTACAGCCGCTCCACCAACCTGGCCACACCGAGGGGTGACCTGTCGTTGCGTGTCCAGGAAGAACAGGCCAATGCCTTTGCCGGCTGGCTGGAAAAACCTCTCCATATTCGATATGATGACCACTTGTCAGCCAGTTACAAAACCTATCTCGACCGCAAGCAGAAGCTCTGTGATGAGCGTGGCCGCCTCTCAAAGCTTATCCTTGGTGATCCGGGCGTTAATTTTGGCAGAGCGCAGCAGACAACCTACCTGACCTACGGTTTCCACTTGTACAATCTCTGGAAGTCGTGGAGCCAGAATAACTTTGTCGCACTGATTAAATATCTCGGTTCGTCAACAACCACGATCCCTCCTTCAAGTGCTGCAGAAATGACGGTTCTTGACGTCATCACCCTCTCTGATTTCCGTGAGGGGATGATCCTTGAATGTCAGAACTGTATCATCTTCGACCTCGTCTACGATCAGATCATCTCCGATCTGCGCCCGATTGCCGCTGAAGCCAAGGATACCAATACCTTCTCGAAAAAATCGTTCCGCACCCTGCTGGAGTCGTCAATTAACGCCGCAACGACCAAACTCAAGAAAATGTTCGGCGAGGGAGCCGTTGATGAAGCCAGCCTCGAAGACAACTTTTACAGTTGGCTGAATACACTCCTGCAGCATCCGCAGATGAAAGACTTTATCCGCCCCGTGCAGGAGTGGAAAAAGATTCAGTATCCCCGTATTTCCGAACCGCTCTTTGCCATCGTCACCTTCCTCTTTGAAAAACTGCTGCTTGAATACGTTGAATCAGAACGCGAAGGGCGCGACTATGACGGCCGCATCAAGCTGCGCGACCTCGGCATGAAAGATTTCTGGAACCGCTTGACCACCGCCTATAACGACCTGTTGATTCAGGATGTGCTGCTGCAGGACAAGCGCTCAAAAAAAGCCCGCTTTGAAACGATAGTTGCCGAGTTTTTCACCGATTTCCGCGAACTCGACAGCGATTTGATGACTGCTGATCCGGCACATTTCCCCGGTTTCCGCCTCTCCATCGAGAAGGCTCTTGATGCCGGCATTAAACCGTGCGGCATACTGACCGGTCTTGCCAAACTGAAAAAGGATGGAGATCATCCTGCTACGAGGGTCGGGGTAGTGATATCGAATCTCGATTTCCAGGCGGGGGCGTTTGATATGCCGTCGGCGGAGAAATTCTGCAATCTTCTGCTCCAATGCGCCCGCCGCAAACTCCCGGTCATTGCCTTTGTCTCTTCAGGCGGTATGAATACCAAGGAGGGAGCCGGCTCACTCTTCTCCATGTCGATTGTCAATGACCGCATTACCCGCTTCATCAGGGACAACGAGCTGCCGATCATCTGCTTCGGTTTCGGTGACTGTACCGGCGGCGCCCAGGCATCTTTTGTCACGCATCCGCTGGTACAGACCTACTATTTCTCCGGCTGCGGCATGCCGTTTGCCGGGCAGATCGTCGTCCCCTCCTATCTCCCTTCAACCGTAACGCTGTCCAACTATCTCAGCTGTGTGCCCGGCGCCATGCAGGGATTGGTCAAACACCCGTTTAATCATGATCTTGATAAACAGCTCCGCGCCATCGATCCAGCCATACCGACGCCGGTGGAAAGCGTCATGGATGTCTGCCATCGTGTCTTCAAAGGGCTTTATCGTCCTGATGCCGATGGTGCCTCACCTGAAAATAACTCACTGGTGGACGAACGCTCGCTGCTAAGGCCGGTTAAACGCACCCTGATTCACGCCCGCGGCTGTACGGCCGCCAAACTGATCCTGGTCGCCCAGCGTGAAGGCATTGAAGTCGTACTGGTGCAATCGGATGCTGATATGGATTCGGCGGTCGCCGCGCAGCTCACCGATAAGGACACCTTGGTCTGCATCGGCGGCAACACCCCCGACGAGTCATACCTCAACGCAAAATCGGTACTGCGCATTGCCGAACAGCAGAAAGTCGATTCACTCCACCCCGGCATCGGCTTCCTCTCGGAAAACGCCGACTTTGCCCTCATGTGCCGCAATCGCGGTATAAACTTCGTCGGTCCCTGGTTCTCCAGCATGGAGCTGATGGGCAATAAAACCAACGCCATCGACACCGCCACCAAAGCCGGTGTACCTGTCGTACCGGGCAGCCATGGCATCATCGGCAGCGTGGAAACCGGCATGGAGGTCGCTGACACCATCGGTTACCCGGTCCTGCTCAAAGCCGTTCACGGCGGCGGCGGCAAAGGCATCAAAGTCGTCGAAAAACCGGAAGATTTCCGCGAAACATTCTTCACCATCTCATCGGAAGCACGGGCCGCCTTTGGTTCAGGCGACATCTACCTGGAAAAATACGTCACCAACCTGCGTCATATTGAGGTCCAGATCCTCCGTGATGCGCATGGCAACTGCCGCATTCTCGGCCTGCGTGACTGCTCCGTGCAGCGTAACAACCAGAAAATCTTCGAAGAGTCCGGCTCGACCATGCTGCCGAAAAACCTCGAACAGGACGTCTACGGCTACGCCGAACGTATCGCGCATCAGGTAGACTACGTCGGTGCCGGAACCGTCGAATTTATCTTCAACCTCGACGAAATGGCCATCTACTTCATGGAGATGAACACGCGACTGCAGGTTGAGCATCCGGTGACAGAACAGGTAACCGGCGTGGACATAGTTGCCAACCAATTCCGGATAGCCGGTGGCGGTTCGATTGCAGACATTGTCTACAAACCTCACGGCTATGCCATTGAAGCCCGTATCACTGCAGAGCGGACAGCTGTTGAAGGGGGAGCAATCTCCTTCATCCCAACCCCCGGGAACGTCACCCTGTTCAGCATCCCCGCAGCCGACCACATCAAAGTCATCAAGATGATTGAAGCCGGCAAGCCGATAACCCCTTACTACGACTCATTAATGGCACAGGTAATTGTTACCGGTAAAAACCGGGACGACGCCGCCGAAAAACTGCTTGCCGCCCTCGAAGACACCGTCATACAAGGGGTTCACACCAATATCCCGCTGCTTAAACGGGTCCTCAAAGACGAAATTTTCCGTAAAGGGATATACAACACCCAGTACCTCCCCGGCTTCCTTGAGCGTATCAATGTTGAGGAGATGATTGCAGAAGGTGAGGTCGCCTCCGGCTCCGCGCAGGTTACACTCGACCGCTCCGCAATCGAAATAGAGGGAAGCCGGGAACTCAAAGTCCTCTCCCCTTCTACCGGAGTTTTCTACGACTCCTCATCACCCACCGAACCGCCATTTGCTCCGGTCGGCAAGTCGGTAAAGCTGCGCGATACAATCGCCCTGCTGGAAGCCATGAAGCTTTTTGCGCCGGTATCTCTGAATACCTGTAACCCTGGCGGTGTCTTCTATGATGCCGATAAACTGTATGAAATTGTTCGAATTATTCCCTCTCCCGGGCAGGCGGTCAACAAAGGGGATCTTCTCTTCGTCGTCCGGGAAGCGGCTTGAGCTTCGCCACAAATTCTTTGAAAGGAGATCAATAATGAGAGATGTGTATCTGATTGGCATCGGCCAGACAAAGATGACGAAAAATGCCGGAATTCGTGGGCGGTATATGGCTGAGGAGGCCATGGAAAAAGCGGTTGCACACGCAGGAATCGACTGGAAGCAGATCGGTATCCTTGTTACCGGCAATATGACCGCCGGCAGACTGACACATCAACAGCAGTTAGGGGCTTTGCATGCGGATGTGGTCGGTCTGCGCGGCATTGAGGCGGCAACGGTAGAAGCGGCCTGTGGTTCGGGAGCTGCTGCAACACGCTGGGGAGTGATGGCCGTCGGAGGTGGTTTTCACGATGTAGCCCTTGTTTGCGGCAGTGAGCGGATGACTCAGGCACCTCTCGAAGATACGACCGCCGCTCTGGCAACGGCAGCAGACTGGGAACTTGAAGGCATCAATGGCGAATCGTTCGTTTCTTTGAATGCCCGCCTTATGAAACAGTATATGCAGACCTATGGCGTTACAGCACAAGACTTCGGACACTTTGCGATTACCGCCCACGACAACGGCTTTACCAATCCGCATGGATTCCTCCATAAAAAAATAGATATGGAGATGTACCTTCACTCCCGTATGCTGGTGGATCCGGTCAAGCTGCTTGATGCTCCCCCGATTTGTGATGGCGCCGCATCGATTGTTCTCGCAACCAAGGAAGTCGCCCGGGCGGCGCATCGCCAGGGTCTGCCGATGATAAAGATAGCCGGCTCCGCCATTGGCACAGACTCGCTTGCCCTTGATGCACGTCGTGATATGATGGTACTTGACGGTGCGGCGCTGTCTACGCGCAGAGCCATGGCTGATGCCGGAGTCCGGCATGAGGATATCGACATCTTTGAACTGCATGACGCCTACACGATCATTACGACCTTAAGTCTTGAAGCGGCCGGTTTCGCAGAAAAAGGTAAGGGAGTACACTTCGGCAAGGATGGTGAAATCTCTCGTACGGGCAAACTGCCCATATCGACGTTCGGCGGACTCAAGTCCCGTGGGCATCCTGTCGGAGCAACCGGGGTGTATCAGTTGGTGGAAACGTATATGCAGCTGACCGGCACTGCCGGCGAAAATCAGGTGCCGGATCCGGAGTTCGCCCTTGTCCAGAATATCGGGGGAACCGGCGCAACCGTTGTCAGTCACATTTTGCAACGCTGCTCATAAAAGAGAAATTATAATTTATTAAGGAGAACGACATGGGAGTTATGGATCTTACTCAAGACGACAATGTTTCAAAACGAACCGGCAACAAGCTCGCAGGGCGCGTCGCGTACGTCACGGGAGGCACCCGGGGCATCGGTGCGTCGATATGTCGCAGCCTTGCCAGCCAGGGAGCGATAATCGCCGCCGGATACACCGGAAATGAAAAGGCAGCGGGCGAGTTTCGTGATACTTTCACCGCGACATACGACACGTCAGTCAGCGTGCATAAGGGAAATCTGGGGGAGCCGGCCGACTGCCGCCGCACCATCGATGAGGTGATTGAGATGCATGGCCGGCTCGACATCCTCGTCAATAATGCCGGCATCACCTGTGATAAAACCGTGCTCAAGATGATGGATGACGATTGGTTCAGCGTGCTCAATGTGAATCTGTCCGGCGTGTTCTTCCTCTCCCAGGCGGCTCTGCGTCACATGGCCGAGCGCGGCAGCGGACGCATTGTCAACGTTTCAAGCGTTATCGGGGAGATGGGCAATATCGGTCAGGCGAACTACGCCGCATCAAAGTCGGGACTGTTCGGTTTGACCAAGACGCTCGCCCGGGAAGCTGCCTCATTGCTTGCCCGGTCGGGGAAACTGACCGACCCTGATGGGATTGGCCTTACCATCAACACGATCACTCCCGGATTTGTATCAACGGAAATGCTCGAGCATATTCCCGAAAAGGTGATGCAGAAGATTCTGTCCCAGATTCCGCTTGGTAGACTTGGCAAGCCGGAAGAGGTGGCGCGCGTTGTTCATTTCCTCGCTGCCGATGCGTCCTCCTACATTACCGGGCAGGTCTGGGGAGTGAATGGCGGCATGGATATGTGATTGCGTATTGTCTTGCCAGAAAAAACAAAACGCCCTGCTTCGACAAAAAAAGCGGGGCGTTTTTGTTTTTGCGTTGGTGCCGACTATTTTTTAGTCAGGATCCCATTTTTTATGACCTTGTTAGCGCTGGTAATAATGTCCTGCGGGATGGTCAAGCCGAGCTGCCTGGCCACATCGAGATTAACGAGAAGGTCCGTATCCAACGTTTTTGTCATAAAACGGGTTGGAATCCGCTCCCCCTTTTTCCCCTTGAGGATTTCATCAATCAATTTCCCGGTGGCCCGCCCCATCTTGTAGTAGTCGAATCCCCACGCCATCATGACTGGGTGCGGTTCTGCTGAAGTAGTGTCTGCCGACATGATCGGCACCCTGTGTTTCAACGCGACTTCAGTTACGGAACTCATGGCGGAAACAACCGTGTTATCGGTGCTTATATAGAGCGCATCGACGCGCCCGATGATCGACTGGGCTGCCTGCTTCACTTCAGCAGACTTCGTAACGGTAGTTTCCACGTACTCGATTCCAAGCTCCTTGCAGGACTGTTTGACAACGCCGGCGATAACGGCGCCATTTACCTCGGAGCCGGTGTAGATGTGGCCGAGCCGTTTAATTTTTTTGACCTTAAGCAGCAGTTCGATCTGTTTTTTGACCGGTGTCATGTTGGAATACCCGGTAACGAACATCTCGCCTTTGTCCAGGGAAGCGACCAGACCCGCCCTTACCGGATCGGTAATACCGGAAAAAACGACCGGCGTGTCTTTCAGGGTTTTAACCAGCGCCTGGGCCGTCGGAGTGGCAACGCCGACAGCCAGGGTAACCTTTTCCGACTGGAATTTTTTCGCTATGGCTGCGGCGGTCGTGATGTCGCCGTTGGCATTTTGCAGGTCATACTCAACGGGAACTTTCAGATCGGCGAGTTCATCCTGGATGCCTTTCACGATCGCATTCAGCGCGGGGTGTGATACAACCTGGGAAATGCCGATGAGCGGCTTCTCCGGCGATGATGCTGCCGCTGTTGCTGCAAGAAATGAAAAAGAAACCAAAAAAAATGACAGTACCATGCTGATTCTTTGTTTCATCGAATCCCCTCCTGTGATGGTATAGGTATGCTGTTGCATAGTTCAAGAGAGCATGCGGTGAAGACTATTCTCCGCAGGCAGCTGTTTCCAGAAATGAGCGGCTGAGACCGACCTCTTCTCCTGCCCGCAGAATTTCTTCCCACGTGACCTCTTCGATTTGAATTCCTGTTGCCGACCGCTCGGCAAACTTCTGTCGCTCCGGATCACCGGCCACCATTACCGCCCCGCCAGGAACAGACGGAGGCGACGCTTTTACATAATTGACGACGGCGTCTATTTCCGCCTGCATCCAGGCATGGTCAACCAGGCGGCGAGGGTCAACGACAAAGGTCAGCATGTTGTTGACGATACCGCCAAGCCGTGGATTGCCGGGCTGAATGGTGCCGCCTCCTGTCAGTACGCCGGCGAGAAGTTCACAGAAGAGGGCGAGGCCGAACCCCTTGTGTTCCCCGAACGGGAGCAGTGCCCCCCGTGGCTGCTGGAATATCACCCGTGGATCGGTAGTCGGTTCTCCTCCGGCGTCGAGGAGTTGTCCCGCCGCGACAGATTCGCCGCGGTTCATGGCAACTCTGGCTTTGCCGATGGGTATCCTGCTGGTGGCCATGTCAAGCAGGATCGACGGGGTGGATGCGGTTTCCGGCATTGCCATGCAGACCGGATTGGTTGAATAGCGGGCGTCTCTGCCGCCGAAAGGGGCAACGACCGGATCATGATCGATGACATTGACAAAATGAAGTGAAACGACTCCTGCCGCAATGCTCTGCTCGCCATAGGTGCCGACTCTGCCGATATGATGGGCGTTACGGAGCGCCATGACTACCAGGCCGGTTTCACGGCAGCGTTGAATGGCGGCTGTCATCGCCTCGGCGGCGACTCTCTGGCCGTAGCCTCTTTGGCCGTCGAACACCAGGATCGCGCCGTCATCGCGGATCAGAGTGGCCGCCGTGCCGGGGCGCAAAATTCCTCTCTGCACATTTCTGACATAGGTAGGGAGCATGCCGACGCCATGGCTGTCATGGCCGGTCAGGTTGGCCCTGACAAGATGCTCGGCGACGAGGTGTGCTTCTGCGTCGTCACTGCCGCTCCGGAGTAAAATAGCGTGTATCACGTTTTCCAGCTGCTGCCCGGCGATACGCATCGGCACTGTTCCTTACAGACGGCAGTTCAACCGGCTGATTTTATAGCGGTAATCTTTAAGAAGACGTGGATGTGTTATGCAGAAGAATGTCTGTGCTGTCAAGAAAATGAAGCGCCGGGCTTTTCGTCGTATTGAGCAAAAAAATAACCCTCTGGAAGCCGGAGGGTTATTTTTCAGCTGTTTTTAATAGAGATGGCAGATCAATTTACTGGTAACGATCAGGTCTTTTTCAATGTAGTGATAAACAATAAAAAAATTAAATTTTATTTAATTCTCTATGGAGAAGATTCCTGAGATTCTTGTCCGACTGGACATCATCAAGTATCGATTGAAGAGAATTTATTTTTATAGTCTGTTCTGCGATGATCAGCTTCACCACATCACCGATTGATACCACTCCGGTGACACGCCCATTCTCGACGACCGGTAGATGGCGCACCTGCTTCTCCGTCATCAGGTCAATACACTCTTTTGCAGAGCTGTTGAGCGTTACCGTGATGACTTTGTCGGTCATAATATCTCTGACCAGTGTCTCATTGGACGATCTGCCCATCAATAATACTTTACGGGCGTAATCGCGCTCTGAGAGTATGCCTACCAGAGTTTCTCCGTCCATTACAGGGAGTGCTCCGACATTTTTTTCTGCCATAAAAGTAATAGCTTCTAACACTGTCGCGTCAGGAGCAATCGAAAAAACACTCACTTCTTCTTTCGTCTGCTGAACATCCTTTACTAATTTCATAGTTGTTTCCTCCGGAAAATATAATTATTTTTCGCAGATTCTAGCAACTCATCAAGCAGTAGTAAAGCATCATTTTCTCATTTTCATAATATTGTTCTCTTTTTCAAATGACAACGGCAGTCACTGCGTCCTGGTACCAACCTTGATCGCACTGCTGCCGTTGCTTGTTTTTTTAAAAAGAGGACTTATTTTGCAGCTTTCTTTTCACTCTTAGGAGCTTCAGCAGCTAATTCACCCATGACTTTACGAGCCAGCGCAAAATTCTGGGTTACTAAATTCTGGAAACCCTGGTAGTTGCTGTTCAGTGTTCCGTTCCAGAAATCGACAACCGGTCTGGCTTCTTTCGGGAGTTGCTCGCTTGCTTTTTTGAGCAGTTCGTTGGTCTCTTTCTGTAACGCGTCTACCTGATTGAAGGCACTGTTGTAGAGGCTTTCGATAGCCTCAAGGCCTTTAACTGAAGCATTAGGGCTGGTCCAATCGATTTCCAGGCCGGATTCAACAAATTTTTTCTGGCTGGTGAGGCCCTTCTCATTTTCTTTGAAGAAAAGATCAACGACCTTTTTCCCTTCTTCAGGAACATTTGCAGTCGCATCAAGAATCTGATTTGCTGTTTTTGCGGCCTGGCTTGAAATTGTGCTGAGGGCTTCAAAACTCTCTTTTACGGTTTTTTTGTTGAAGTCTAAAATTTCCTGGGCAACATTCTGTTTTGTCATTTTCTGTCTCCTTTTTTTTGTTTTTTTGTAAGATTGGAGCACTCTCCCGAGGGCAATAAACAATATTTAAACAAAAAATAAATAAATGTCAAGAAAATAAGTGCAAATAAAATAATTATTATTTATGGATTGTTCGCCTATCTCCGCTTGACATATAAATCGGTATAGTGGTACTTATTTACTCTAATAGGGTTTTTTCTTAATTCAAGCGATATGTAAACAATGTATGCGTTCAATGCGAATGAATTCTCATAAGATATAAAGTTGTTTTATAGACGCTTGACATGTACGTAAACTGAAAGTATATTTCAGTAAATTTTCTCAGGTAGAGGAGCATTTCATGGATGAGGTGTATGTAGTAGAAGCATTGCGAACGCCCTTTGGCTCATTTGGCGGTGTGTTATCCGATATTGAAGCACCACAACTCGCGGCCACAGTTATAAAGAGCCTGTTGGAAAAAACCGGTCTGCCGGTCGAGGCTGTCAGTGAAGTTATTATCGGTCAGGTTCTTTCCAGTGGTTGCGGGCAGGCGCCGGCGCGTCAGGCAATGCGCGCTGCAGGGCTTCCTGACTCCACCCATGCCATGACCATCAATAAAGTCTGCGGGAGCGGGTTGAAGGCGTTTATGCTTGCCAGCGACAGCATAAAACTTGGTGAATCCGAGGTGGTCATCGCCGGTGGTATGGAGAATATGAGTCTGGCGCCGTACATGCTCACGAAAGGTCGCAACGGCTATCGCATGGGACATGGCTCACTACTAGATCTTCTGGTCTACGACGGTTTGCAGGACCCCTATACGGGGCGTCATATGGGTGAAATCGGCGAGGAGAGTGCCGGGCGTGCCGCTCTGACCCGTGAGGAACAGGATGCTTTTGCGGTACGTTCATATGAACGCTCACAGGCGGCTGTTACGGGTGGTATTTTTGCCGATGAGATTGTTCCCGTTGTAAAAAAAGGGAAGAAAGGTGATGAAATAGTTGATAGTGACGAAGAGCCGTTCAGAGGTGATTCCAGCAAGTTCGGGCAGCTCAGGGCAGCATTTAAGAAGGATGGTACGATCACCGCCGGAAACGCGTCGACCATCAACGATGGGGCTGCTCTTGGTCTGTTGACCAACGAGGCCGGCCTCAAAAAATACGGATTCAAGGCGAAAGCCCGTATGGTCGCTTCCGCCACGGCCAGCCGCCATCCGGATTATTTCCCTGAGGCTCCGATGAGTGCTATTGAAAATGTCTGTGCCAGAGCGGGACTTTCTCTTGGCGACATCGATCTGTTTGAAATTAACGAGGCTTTTGCCTCGGTGCCTTTGCTGGCCATCAAAAATCTGAATATCCCGATTGAGAAGGTAAACGTCAATGGTGGCGCATGTTCAATCGGCCATCCTCTGGGTGCCAGTGGAGCCCGTCTGGCAGCGACAATCATTCGCGAACTGCATCGTCGCCAACTGCGTTACGGCCTGGCTACCCTCTGTATCGGCGGCGGTGAAGCGGTAGCGGTAATTTTTGAAAGGGTATAGGGGGAATAAATGATCACGTCAATTGGAGTTCTCGGTGCAGGACAGATGGGCAACGGCATCGCTCATGTTTTTGCCCAGCAGGGCTATCAGGTAGTACTGTTTGATATTGCCCAGAATCAGTTGGACAGGGCGCTTGTAACGATACAACAGAATCTGGAACGGCAGGTAAAAAAAGGTGCATTACCGGAATCGCTGGTTGGTGAAACGCTTGGTCGGATAACGGTCACCCAGGACATGAACGGCCTGGCGAATGTCGATTTTGCCGTAGAGGCGGTGACCGAGCATGAGCCGCTCAAGCTGGAAATTTTCCGGAAACTCGACGGGATCGTAAAAGCGGGGTCAATCCTTGCCTCGAACACATCATCCATTCCGATTACTAAAATTGCCTCCGTTACCGGTCGACCCGACAAGGTCATCGGCATGCATTTTATGAATCCGGTGCCGGTAATGAAGCTGGTTGAGATCATCAGGGGCCATGCCACCAGTGATGAAACGTTCGCTTTGACCTCAGAACTTGTTGCGAAACTCGAAAAAGAGATGGCTGTGTCGCAGGATTACCCCGGCTTCATCGTAAACCGCATCCTGATTCCGATGATCAACGAGGCGGCGTTTGCCCTCTACGAAGGGATCGCAAGCGCCGAAGATATCGATAAAGGCATGAAACTCGGCACTAATCAGCCGATGGGGCCGTTGACACTGGCCGACTTTATCGGCCTCGATACGGTGCTGGCGATCGCCAATGTCCTCTATGAAGGTTTCAAGGATCCGAAATATCGTCCCTGCCCGTTACTCGTTAAAATGGTAAATGCCGGATATATGGGGCGTAAATCGGGAAGAGGCTTTTATACGTACTGAAATCTAAAAGCAAATCCCCCTCAATCCCCCTTTAAAAAGGGGGAGGTTTTAAGTCCCCCACTTTTTAAAGGTACCCTCAGGATTTTACCCATACAGGAGAATAAACATGGAATTCAAAAATCTGCTTATTGAAACGACGGACGGCATTACGACCCTGACGATTAATCGTCCGCAGGTGCTGAACTCACTTACCAGTGAGGTTGTGCAAGAACTCGAATGTGCTCTGTATGGACTTGATCTTGATGGCACGGTCAAGGCGGTGGTTTTGACCGGTGCGGGCGAAAAAGCTTTTGTTGCCGGGGCTGATATCAAGGAGATGTCTGAAATATCAGCGTTCCAAGCGCATGACTTTGCCATGCGGGGACAGCGCCTGATGTTGCTGATGCGCAAGATGCGTAAGCCGGTCATCGCAGCTGTCAACGGTTTTGCGCTTGGGGGTGGTTTGGAATTGGCACTGGCCTGCGATTTTATCTATGCTTCCGAAAAAGCCAAATTCGGTTTTCCTGAAGTTGGCCTCGGCATTATTCCCGGTTTCGGCGGCACTCAGAACCTGCCTCGCCTGATCGGTCCCGGCAGAGCCAATGAGCTGATTTTTTCCGGGCGCATTATCACTGCTGCAAAAGCACTGGACTGGGGTATCGTCAATGAAGTATTCGCACCGGAAGAACTGCTGCCGAAGGCGCTTGCCACTGCGCGGGAAATTACCGGCAAAAGCCCTCTCGGCGTGGCGTATGCCAAAGATGCCATTGTTAACGGCATGAATATGACAAAGGAGGATGGCTTCCGCTATGAGGCCTCCCTGTTTGGCGTACTGTTTGCCACAGCTGATCAACGCGAGGGGATGGGAGCTTTTATCGAAAAACGTCCAGCGGAATTCAAAGGGAAATAAATACCACTATAGAAGGAGCCGGCAATGAATTTCGAACTGAGCCAGGACCACAAAGTATTGCAGTCTGCGGTACGCGACTTCGTCGAGAAAGAAATCAAGCCGATCGCGATGAAAATCGACGAAGATCACGCGATTCCTGATGCCCTTGTTGCCAAGATGGGGGCAATGGGTTTTCTCGGCAGTTACCTCCCGGAGGAGTATGGCGGAGCCGGGCTTGATATGCTCTCGTACGCCATCGTCGTCGAAGAGGTCTCAAAAGCGTGCGGCTCCAGCGGCGTGCTGATATCGGCACACACTTCGCTCTGCTCCGGTCCGATCTATACCTTCGGCACCGAGGAACAGAAGAAAAAATGGTTGCCGGCACTCAACACAGGAGAGAAAATCGGCTGTTTCCTCCTGACCGAGCCAAATGCCGGCAGTGACGCCGGCGGTACCGCCACCACCTACACCCGTGACGGAGACCACTTCGTCATCAACGGCAGTAAAACCTTCATCACCAACGGCGGCTACCTTGGCACCGGTGTGCTGCTCGCCTCCTTTGACCGGAGCAAGAAACATAAAGGGATCAGCGCCTTCATCGTTGATCTGCAATCCCCCGGCGTCACCATCCTCAAAAACGAAAACAAGATGGGTATTCGCGGCAGCTACACCACCGCCTTCGCCTTTGATAACCTGCGCGTGCCGGTGGAAAACCTGCTCGGCCAGGAGGGGAAAGGCTTTAACGTCGCCATGGATACCTTGAACGGCGGCCGTATCGGCATCGCCTCACAGGCGCTCGGCATTGCTGAAGGCGCCTTTGAACGGGCACTCGCCTATTCCAAGGAACGCAAGCAGTTTGACCAGGCCATCTGTGAGTTTCAGGCCATCCAGTTCAAACTTGCCGATATGTGGACCAGCATCGAAACGAGCAAGCTCCTCACCTACCGCGCCGCCTGCCTCAAAGATGCCAAAAAGAGCTACACCATGGAGTCTGCCATGTGCAAAATGCACGCATCCGAAACCGCGACCTTCGTCACCAAGGAAGCGATGCAGATCCATGGCGGCTATGGTTATATCGCCGATTATGAAGTCGAGCGGATGTACCGCGATGCCAAGATCACCGAGATCTATGAAGGAACCAACGAAGTGCAGCGGGTGGTAATATCAAAACTGTTGCTTTCGTAGTGCCGCACGTCATTTAATGCTTGATATGCACGTTTCGTAAAATTATAACCGCCGCTGTAGATTTCAATTGTGGAGAGGTGTCGCTGTGGAAGTTACTCGTCAAATATATTGGAACATCGGCCACGGAGTTGTCATCCCGATGTATATTCTGGCCTTTGCCGCCTTCGGTGTCATGGGTTGGGGCTTCTGGCAGCGTCTGCCGATCTGGCGTCAGGGTAAAGCATTGAACCGATTTGACCGCTACGACGAACGGGTCAAGCGGATGCTGTCGGAAGTGTTCAGCCAGTCTAAAATATTCCGGGTCACCGAGGGCGGCATCTTCCACTCCATCTTTTTCTGGAGCTTTCTTGTTCTCTTTGTCGGAACCATGTTGGTCATGGTCCAGGCCGACTTTCTGACCCCGGTGTTACAGGTAAACCTCCTCTCCGGAGAATTTTACAAAGGATTCTCCCTGACCCTTGATATTGCCGGCATCCTCGCAATTGTTATGCTTGCCGGGCTCTTCATCCGGCGGTTTATCATCAAGCCGAAAGGTCTGGAAATCGTCCGTGATGACTACATCGTCCTGCAGCTGCTTTTCGCCATCCTGATCACCGGTTTCCTGATTGAAGGGGCCCGCATGGCCGCCACTGAGATGCAGCAGAACCGCGCTCTGGCGGCTTTTTCACCCGGCGGTCTGCTCGCAGGGCAGCTTTTTGCCACTATGCCAGTCGGTTCCCAGCTTGTTGCTCATAGAATCCTCTGGTGGCTCCACTTTGCCCTGGTGCTCGGCTTTTTCTGCGCCATCCCCTACACCAAACTGCGTCATATCCTTACCACCAGTGCCAACGCCTTCCTCGCGCCGTTTGAGCCGAAAGGTGCCATCGCCACCATCAACATGGAAGATGACACTGTTGAACAGTTCGGTGCCGCAGCCATAACCGACCTGACCTGGAAAGACCTCTTCGATGCCGACGCCTGTACCTCCTGCAAACGCTGTCAGGACCGCTGTCCGGCGTACGCAACCGACAAGCCGCTGTCACCGATGAAAATCGTCAAGCAGATCGGCGAACTGGCCGAAGGGAACCCGACCGGCAACCTCATTGAAACCGTGAGCCAGGACGCCCTCTGGTCCTGCACCACCTGCCGTGCCTGTCAGGATGTCTGTCCGGCCAACATCGAACACGTCAATAAAATCCTTGAGATGCGCCGTAACCTCACCCTCATGGAGGGCGCCTTTCCCGGTGATGAAGTAAAAACTGCGGTCAACAACATCGAAGTCAACGGCAATCCGTTCGGACTCGCCTATGCCGCACGCGGTGACTGGGCAGAGGGGCTTGAGCTCACAACCATGGAACAGGACAGCGATGTTGACGTTCTCTATTTTGTCGGCTGCTACGCCTCATTCGACCGCCGCAACCAGTCGGTAGCCCGGAACTTCATCACCATCTGCAATGCTGCCGGCATCAAAGTCGGCATCCTCGGCAAAGAAGAAAAGTGCTGCGGCGAACCGGTCAGGAAGCTGGGCAACGAATATCTCTACCAGATGACCGCCGCTGAAAACATTGAACTGATCAAAGCCTACAACGTCAAAAAAATAGTCACCACCTGCCCGCACTGCTTCAACACGCTGGCCCGTGATTACAAGGACCTTGGACTGGATGTACCGGTCGAACACTACAGCACCTACATCAACACCCTGCTGGAAAGTGACCGGCTCAAGCTGACAAAGTCGAAATTCGACTTCACCTATCACGACTCCTGTTATCTCGGTCGCTACATGGATATCATTGATCAGCCACGAGCTATTCTCAACCAGGCAGGCGGGTCAATCAGCGAAATGGACAAAAACGGCTACGACAGCTTCTGCTGCAGCGCCGGTGGCGGTCGTATAATTGCCGAAGAAAAGCTTGGCAGCAAAATCAGCGAAGTCAGGGTCAAGATGGCCACGGACACCGGTGCGCCGCTGCTCGTCTCCAACTGCCCCTTCTGTCTCACGATGTTCGAAGACGGCATCAAAACCGGTGGTGCGGAAGGACAACTGCAGGTTAGAGATCTGGCGGAAATAGTCGCTGAACGTATAACGGCATAATTACATTTACTCAGCTATGTCCGGTTAGATACTTGCAAGCGATGGCAAGTATGATTTTAGCCCCCCTCCTGTATTTAAGGAGGGGTTGGGGGTGGTCAGGTTTTGGCTTTTGACTTCGTTTTTATTCTTAAGATTGATCAGAATCAAAGGCAACCACCCCTAACCCCTCCTTGAAAGGAAGGAGGGGGACAAAAAGCAAAAAGCTAACCGGACAACGCTGACATTTACTGGAGGTACTACTCATGAAACTGCTTGTCTGCATCAAACAGGTCCCGGACCTCGAATCGCGCTTCAAAGCCAACGCCGAAGGGGTCTGGTACAACGAAACCGACCTTGCCTTCCGCATGAACGAATATGACGAATACGCGGTGGAGCAGGCCGTACAGCTGCGCGAGAAACTGGGTGACGGCTGCGAACTGACCGTACTTTCCATCGGCCCCGACCGCGTCGTCGAAGCGATCAAAAAAGCCCTCGCCATGG